>Ga0265594_1000979_pt1 | contig 22848 bp, 9 predicted proteins | sample saktaG_11_FD_190147 | JGI IMG/M metagenome (GOLD analysis project Ga0265594, IMG submission 190147) | Saline water microbial communities from Sakinaw Lake, British Columbia, Canada - sak_2011_5_24_80m | ecosystem: Environmental > Aquatic > Non-marine Saline and Alkaline > Saline ... | reverse complement strand
AGACGACGTTAATTCAATGACATGCAGCAGTGTCGCTCCAAGTATCGCCGGGATTGCTAAAAGAAACGAAAAGCGTGCGGCATTTTCCCGCGACACGCCCATATAGAGAGCACTGCTGATCGTAAAACCGGAGCGGGAAATACCCGGTAGAATTGCAATGGATTGGGCAACGCCGATAAGAAATGAACTGCCGACACTGAGTTGCTTTTTGGGGGGCCTAATCAAACGTGTCGATAAAATGATACCGCCGGTTACGATCAGCATGATACCGACAAGGCGAACATTATGAAAGATGGATACGAAGAAATCCTTGAGGAAAAAGCCGGCAAAAACAGCCGGTATCGTTCCGATTATCACAAAAATGCTCAGCCGGAAATAGGAATCATTCTGATATGTTCCAATGATATTTTTCCGTGTCACTCCGCTGAAAAAACTGACAATCATATTCCGGATATCATTATAGTAAACCGCAACGACACTCAATAAGGTCCCGAAATGAACAATGACTTCGAATGCAATATTTTCCGAGCTGATCCCAAGTAAATGTTGAAAAATGACCAGATGTCCGGAGCTGCTGATAGGCAGAAACTCCGTTAATCCCTGTACAATTCCTAATATTATAGCGTCGACGTATCCCATTTTAGTATATAGACCTCTCTAAATTTATTTTAGTTGGCTGGGTTATACAAGACTGAGGTGATTTATTAAATTTTAAATAAGTAACAATACGATGTGTAATATATGCAAAAATATTTTTTCAAAAAATAAATTTATTTATCTATAGCAAGATTTTGTAAGACATATCAAAATATAGCGTTACATAGTCGCGCCCGCCTGTAAAATAACGAGTGAAGCATGAATGCAATGAAAACACGGGATTATTTGATAACAAAATCTGAAGTATAAAAAGTGAGCGTTTTTTTCAAGATTACTGATTATTGTTAATTGGTGTAATGTCCGCATCGATAAATATTTCAACCCGCCGGTTTTTGGAGCGTCCCCCGGTTGAATTATTGTCGGCTATCGGTCTGAATTCACCATATCCGAGAGCTGAAAAATTTCCTTCATCGATTCCGGACACAGCGCTCAAATATTTAACCACTTCCAACGCTCGTGCAGAACTGAGTTCCCAGTTGCTGTCATACTTCCCGCCTCTGATCTGCCAATTATCGGTATGACCTTCAACCCGTATTTCGACGTTCAGTGTATGCTGATTTTTCCGCAAGGCTTCATAAAAACCGCGTAACTCCGGGTCTTCCCGAATGCCGAGCAAGCGTGATTGCTGAATAGTATGTCCTATGTGATCCAACAGCGGTTGCAAAGCAGGTGAAATATTTGCTGAATTGACATCGAAAAAATACTCACCGCTGACTGTTAATTGAACACCTTTAGTAGTACGCTGAATGTCAATATTTTTGTCTAAATGCCGGTCCAAAACATAGTTGTCGAGTTTTTGTTCAGTTTCAGATAACAGTAAATCCAGCATTCGATAGATATTATTTTCGGCTTCATTTAAAATGACAATCATCAATATAAAAAAAGTCAACAATAATGTTACCATATCTCCATAAGTAACAATCCATGATGATTTTGGCGTTCGCGAGCTTGATGATTCCATTTTTTATACCTATATAAATTTATAATCGATGCTAATCTATTACATTCCGTAAAGAACGTCAAGATAATCGATAATTGCCATTAATGCTTCGGGATAGCTGGCATAACTCTGTTGATTGAATTGCCAGGTAGATGAATCTGCCGGATCCAGTCCGTGATTCTGATAAAGGGTTGTAACATGCACCTGAGATTTTGTAAGCTCGCTTTCATGAAAATATGCCATGGCAAGAATTAAATGCATATCCTGATAATTGATCAATGGCTTATGTTCAAAGTAGTAATTCGGATTAGAGTCGAGAACATAATTGGCTTTTATTATGGATGAAGCATATTCTTCAATAGCTAAAAATGCAGCTGCCAATCCTGCCTGGGGATCGTGGCTGGAATTCCCTTTAATGATTGCTGTTTCAAAATCACTGATTGATTCTGCTGCATTACTGAGGAGCAGGTGACACCACGCCCGTCCGTGATAGGCGCTCTCATTGTTAGGGTCGGCGTTCACTGCGGATTCGAATTTTTGAAGAGCATACACATAATTACCTTCTTCAAAATAGTTCCAGGCGAGTGGTATAATGTTTTCTGCGTTTGGAGTGGGGTCCTCATACAATGAACAATATGGTGTAAATAACATAAGGAATGAAATTCCCAATAATATAATTATAAGTCGATTCATTTTATCAGGACCATTTTTTTGGTTTTTTGATGATTACCATACTGCAAACTATATAGATACACACCGCTGGCAATGGTCTGTCCGTGACTGTTCTGTCCGTTCCATCTAATTGCATATCTGCCGGGCACTGACGGTTTGTTAAAAAGCGTCGTTACTTTCCGACCGAGAATGTCGTAAATGATCAATTGTGTGCCGGATTCGAAAACTCCGCCAGCCAGTTCCGGCAGTTCAAACTGAATGGTGGTCGTGGAATTGAAGGGGTTCGGAAAGTTTTGCGCCAGGGAGATTTTAGTGGGAAGCTGCTCGGCCTCTTCCGGGGCGTCGAACCGTAATGTATATCGACTAAGTTCATTTGTATAGATCCAGTAGTGTTGTCTGCCGGCATCGGTGTAGGTTTTCAGGTATTTCCACTTCCCGTTTTCCCACTTGAAAACACCCGTTCTGCTGGTCATACTTTGTGGTTGTTCTCCGGGAATTGTGAAGTTTAGCTTGCCGTTTTTAGACAATCTTGTTTGCGGACCCGTAAATGTGTAATCCATCTCTTTAAAATCGGTCGCAGATTTGGCGAGTTTCAGATGAGAATTTTTAAGGATAAGCGCTGAATCGGAAGTATTGGGAAGACAGAGAATGTGAGCATCGGCTTTGAGAGTATAGTCAGCTAATGTAAATGATGCGGCGGAATCGGGACTGAAGACAACGCCTCCCGCTTTTTTAAGGACATAGGTTGAACTGAAATCGTATTTGCTTGTACCGGTATTGCCCGTTGTATCGGCAGCCGTGATGGATATGTGCTGCACGGCGCTTTTTCGTAATCTGTAATGAGTGTGATAGGGGTTAGGCTGGATAGTTGAAATCAAATCGGGAACAACAGATTCGACGGAAATTATCAGTGTATGAATTGAGTCGATGATTTCATTCGGGAAGAAATAAATATCAAGATGCTCTGTTGCGATGGGATTCTGAAAAACACCTATAGAAAAGTTGGGCGGTTTGGAATCATCAAAGTGGATGCGGAAAGTGTCCCTGTCGAATAGTCCTTCCGTATCCGTTAACATTGCATATACCGTATCCCAACCAACATAAGCTTCAGGCGGTATACACAGAAGCGTGTCACAGCCGGACGTTATCTGTATGTCAGAATTATTTGCGCTTATTGTCCACTGTAGTTCGGTTAATTGATTATCGACGTCGTAATAGAAATCGCTTAGCGGCAGAGTAAATATGTTGTCCTGAACAGCGCTGGTGTCGGGAAAACCTGTCAGGACGGGCGCGTCATTTACCGGAATAATGTCAACTGTAAAGGATTGGCGGAGAGTTTCTCCAAGAGGATCCTGAACCTGAATTGTAAAATATCCGCTGCTGTCAACATCCTTGTTCGACCAGAATTGATGGGAGCTGGACGGCTGATCGTATTTATAGAAAACCAATCCTGAATCCTTGGTGATATTTATACTCAGCAGGGAATCCGGATGATCGGCATCATGGATAAATTCCAGTAAATAATTGACATGTATAATTAATTTTTCGTCTTCAAAGTAAGTTGTATCGAGTGGGCTCAGTAATACCGGTGCGTCATTTACTGGTAATATAGTAACTAAACTTGTATCGGAACAGCGAGAGTTGTAATCGTCCCAGACTTCGTATATAATTTGAGCGTTTTCTGTGAATCCATTTGGAATGCCTTTGATCATTACTTCCCAGCTTGATGTGTCAAATTGGGTGATCAAGATTGATTGACGGGAGTCGGGATTAATTTGAAAATTCAATAAATCATCCGGCGTATCAATATCAAACACATATTTTTTCAGATCAATCTTTACAGAGTCATCTTCATTAAATACTGTATCGGGTATAGCGGTGATTACGGGCGGATCGTTGACCGGTTGAATAAATAGCGGTAAATATGAAACGACCGTACAACTATCGTCACTTATATGAACCAGAAGAGTGTCATATCCATACCAATCAGGTGCGCATTGCATAATGTAAATATTTGGTTCCGACATGTTTTTGATAAAAATATTGGCGGTTGGAAATAATTCACAGTTGAGCTGATCGAGCGATGTTTCAATATCTGAGATCTGATCCTGAAAATCAGAGAAGTTGATAATGAATTCCGTATCCTCGAATAAATTTGGTACCCAGTAAAGGAATTCCGGAGCGACCGGCGGATCGTTGACCGATAAGATTGTAACATAATTACCGGCAGTGTTAGATAATCCGCTATCATCGGAGACGGTATAAAATACATGGATTGAATCAATAAAGAAATCCGGATCACCCCAGAATTGCAAAGACCTTAAGGTTGAATCAAATAAAAAGTGAAACTCTGAAACAGGCGGAATCGGCGATGATCCTTCAAACGTGATATTCCACTGTAGGATGGAATCCGGTGAATCAACATCTTCAACAAAATCGTCCAGCTGAACCGTAAGGGTTTCGTCTTCATAAAACCGGAAATTATAAAATGACAACTGAGGAGTATCGGCAACACTGTGAAAACCGGCGGCAATTTGAACGAAGGCAGAATCTTTTTCATCCAGAATATAGACGGTAACAGTATCGGTTCCAAACCAGTTTTCCAAAGGAGTAAAAATTGCCGTGTCATTATCTATCGTTATAGAAATATGGTCGGTATTTGGTATGTACCATGTGAGAAGGTGCAGCGAATCATCTAAATCCGCAGCATAATTCAGCCATTGCGCTAAGGGAATAATTACTGGTATATCTTCATGTCCAACGATGTCAGGTAACTGAGCAAGTTCCGGGGGAAAATTATATTTAAATACCGATAATAGTAACGTATCGAGTGTTTGCGCATTTGAAGTATCGGATGCACTCAGGAAAATTTGTCCGTCGATCAATTCGGTGTTTTTGTAAGGCTTTATTTTCAAAATGTTATCATCGATCAGGGTTATGGAAAGGCTAAAATTTTCCGGTATAAATCCGGTCGTCATATTGAAAAGTAGATTACTGTCCGGATCATCGACGTCAAAAACATAATCCGCTAAATAAATAACGAGTGAATCCTTGAAGTGCATACTGGTGTCTGGCGGAAGGGTCCAAACCGGATAATCGTTAACCGGCGTGACACTCAAATAGAAAAAGCCGGTATCGGACAGAGTGCTGTCTGACACGATAACAACAATTGAATCGGTTCCATACCAGTTTTCATCCGGTGATACTGTAATAGAATCTCCATGAACCGTTGAATTTGAATGAAGTCCATTGCCGAGTTGCCATTGCAGTTCTTCAAAATCATTGTCGATATCTATCACATAATTCCGCCAGTCTGAAATCGGGATTGTTAAATAAGTATCTTCTTCGATTAATTGACCGGGTAAATCGGAGAGCACCGGAGCATCGTTGATATTAACGACATTTAGTGTAAAAGACTGGGTTCCGATTCCGCCGTTACCATCATGAACTTCAATTTCTATAAGATGGTTGCCGGTATGATCATTCAAAGGCGTTCCGCTGATTTCTCCGCTTAATGAGTCGATAGTCAGCCAGTCCGGTTCGTTTAAATAGTATCGTATATTGCCCTGTCCGTCATCGGAACAATTTACGGCATAGTTATAATTGGTTTCTTCCCAGGCGGTGATTACGGGAACTGAAGTAATGACGGGGGGACTGTTTATGACAGTCAATTGATAATCTAATGTGTCTTTTCGTTCGTAATTATCCTGAGCGGTAATAAAAACGGAATGATTGCCGACATCGGTGTTCAGGGCAATGCCCTCAATTGATGTGCTGTCGTTACTCAGGGTTAGCCAATCCGGTAGTTCAATAATATTTAGCGTAATTAAAACGTTATTTTCTCTGTTAAGTTTAAATTGTTGAATGTAGAGAGAATCTTCAGAGACCGAATTTTGAATATCGTCTGTAAATTTCAATATATTACAGCCGGCTTCTGCCGTGTTTCCGTAGCATCCCATGTTATTTCTATCACCGTTGGGCTCCGGTTCATTTTGATAATCCGAATCCGGATCGCCGGCGTCAATCGAAGGCGATGTAGATGCTAGATGAAGATCACGTTCTGCGTAATTCACGAACTGCGGATTCTCCGAGATATTTCCATCTGTGCCGCTGTAATCGTTAAACCCAACGTAATTCGATGGAGTATTATTCCAGACATTGTTATACGTTATGACGGGCTCGTTTTCCGGAATAATCTCAAAGTTAATTCCGCCTGCGCCCTGATTATTTGTGATAATATTATTTGTGATCGTAATAACGATGTCGGAACCAAGAATGCCGATACCGGTTTTTCCTCCAATTAGTGTATTGTTTTCGATCAGGTCCCCCGAACCATCCTGGCACAGAATTAAAGTATTGCCTCCGGTTATGATATTATTTCTGATAGTTGGATTTGAATTTTCCCCGATGATAATGCCGTTAACATTGTCAAATATTTTGTTAGAATGGATCACAGGCGAACTGCCGCTTGAGATTCGGATACCGGCATATTGAGAGCCCGTGGCGGAATTTTGAATAGTGAATCCGGCTAAATGAGAATTTTTATATAACGTTACAACATCACTGCCGGAAAAATTGGCGTCGATGATGGTTTCATCCGTTCCTAAGATGCTATTGATAGAGACACTTTTGTCGAGGGTATTGATAGTTTCGAAATAAGTTCCGGCTGATACGAGAACCGTATCTCCTTCACGGCACTCATTGAGAGCCTTTTGAATAGAGGCGTAAGGAAAGTCTGAGGTCCCGTTGTTAAGAATATCATCACCGGGTTTTGAAACAAACCAACAATTATCGGGATTAGAACCAAGAATGAAAAACGGGTCGCTTTTTACGGTTGTTTTGTTTCCGAAACTGTCAATTGCTGCAACAGATAAGGTGTATAGTCCCGAGGGAACATCAGGAGTCGTCCACTGGAACGAGCTGTCATTTTCAGTAGCCGGGGTAATTATTTGCACGTCATTATCTGATTTTATAAACTCTATTTGAATCGGAGTCGCGCCCAGGGATGAATCAATAGCCGACCATTGAATCGTCAGTGGAAGACTATAAGTAAAGGAATCCGATTCACAGGGGCTGATAATTTGTACTGTTGGCGGAATTCCGTCGAGTATCCCCGGATTGGACGTTAATTCGGATCTTGGAGTCGCTCCGCTTTCGGATATCAGCATAAAGATGCTTAATAAAAGAGTTCCTATGTATCGAATTTTATCCAATTAAATTATTCTCTAAGATTAAAATGATTTACTCCCAGGTGTATTTGCAGTGCTTTTTTCCGGTATTTGATCTTCGGCACCGATGATTTTAATCAGGGCGTTTCGCTGATAAATACCACCCAATTCGGAGCCAAAATCCCACACCATGGAATATGTTCCCGGCGCAATATTCGATCCTGTGTCACCACTAAGAATTAATGTACATTCCAGCCAGTTACTTCCGCTATCAATGCTGTAATACGGGGTTATTGTATAGGTTCCCAGCGGATTACCGACAAAAACATAATCTACATCGACTAATTTTGAACCGTCTTTGCGCTGCTGGAAAGACACCGATGTAATTTTAAGAATATATGCTGTTTCAGATACTTCAGAAGATGCGATCGATTCATTTCCAAGAGAGTCCAGAGCGGTGATAACGTAGTAATAGGTTTCGCCATGGATTACATTGGAATCCGCATAAACGGTAGCGGGTGTAAGTACCGAGTCGATTAGATTATCAGAGTTGGTTTCCACAGCAGGATTCATCGAACGGTAAATATGGTATTTATCCATATCGCCTTCATCAACGGTATTCCATGACAGATTGATCACATGATCTGATAAACTTGCCAAGAGCCCGCCGGGAGCAGCGGGTGGACCATCTATTTTGAATACTGCATCCGATGTATCATTTCCGGCCAGGCCAAAGGAATCGACCGCGACGATGCGAATTAATCCCTCCAGGGTCGTAGTATTTGGGACCGACCATGATATGGGACTCGTGTTTACCGTGTCAGAGTAAATAATCTGAAATGATGTGCCGTTGTCGGAAGAAAAATAGACGGAAACCGGATTTGGACCAAAACTGGAATCCGTAGCAGTCCATTGGATGTTAATCAAGTCATCGACCTGGAACACCTCGCCGCCGTTGGGATAGACAACCCCGACTTCAGGTGTTTGAGAATCGAGAATACCGGCGGGGGAGATACCTTCGGCAACTACCTGGGCAAAGAGATTGGAAAAAGAAATAAGCGATGTTAAGAGAACTGCAACTTTCTGAATATTTTTCAATTTTACCTCTATGGCTGATTTTTTCTATGTGTTGACACATCTATTTTAATTTTTGCATCCTTCAAATAAATATCAGGGTAAGTACTCATAAGATTGAAATTAGTTGTTATATTTATTCCCGGTAGAGTAGTCGGAATATTTGCTTCTATTATAGACCAGGCATTTCCCTCATCAAAACTAATATACGGAGTGATATAATAATGGGTCGTGTCATGTCCGGAAAATGAGTAATAGATATCTACAATAGCACTGCCATCTATTCTCTGATTAAACGATACGTCCCATACTTTGATAACTATAGCAATAACCCGGGTAAGCAGTGACGGTTGCGATTCGTTTGCAGCCGTGTCAACTGCCGTTACCGTGTAATAGTATGTTGTGTTATTCTGGATGAGGCTGTCGATAAAACTTGTATCCGGAGCGAATACCTTTCCTCTGAAGAAGGTGGAATCCGGTGATTCGGAACGGTAAACATTATAATAAACAAGGTCGTCTTCGGTATTGGCGTTCCATTTGAGCGTAATTGCCTGTGTTGAATCGACTGCAACGACATTTTGCGGTGGGTTGAGATAAACAGGGATATCGGTAACGTTTAATTTTACACTGGTATAAGGAGGCGTCCCAAATCTTCCATTTCCTTCCACTGATTCATATTGCACAACGTATATATTGGCTATCGATTCACCTCTCGCATAATAACGGAAGCTAATGGGATTTCCCAATTTGAATCCGGGTAAATTGATAGATGGGTTTTCTTGCCAGGCAATTCCACTAAGAGTATTGGCGTCCGGATCAATAACAATTGAGCCTACACATAAGCGCCCGTCAAATATGCCTATTTCGTCTCCGACCGAAGGGGTCAAACCTGAAAAATATTGCATTGTATCTACGATGATCGTATAGGGAATTCCCGTGGGCTTCACCGCCTCGAGATAGTTTTCATACCCCACACCGCTTAGTGAAATGGAGACTGAGGAGTTATTCTGAGAATCATTATAGATTGTAATTGTGCTGTTGTAAGTTCCTACGGTGGAGGGAGAAAATGAGACCGGCAGCTGAATTGCCGTCTCAGGGTTAATACTAAATTCCGAGGATAGTGTAAAAAATTGAGGATTCGAAAAATAAATTGAAGAAATATTTATCGTATCGGAACCTGAATTCATCAGCGTCAAATGAACGGAGGATGTATCGCGGGTTATGGTAGGAGCAAACCGGATGGGTGTTGTGGATACCTGTAGAGTTTTCGTTTGTTGCGCCAATCCCTGTCCCGTTAACTGTATTGACAAATTTGGCGTAGCGGGATCGTTAGATGATATCGATAAAGTTCTTGTGTAAAAAATAGGGTTGGAGGGTGAGAAATATATTGTAACCTGGTGAGAATCTTCGGGTTCAATGGTAAAATAACTCTGGTCTGCCCAAAACTCATTACAGTTAGCGCTAATATGATTGACTGTAAGTTGAGACTGTCCTGAATTATATATAGTGAATGATTCCTGATTGGTATTCCCATATTCTGCAGATTGAAATTGGATGCTATTCGCCGAAACCGCAATTACTGGTTCCAGTCCGCTCTGCGCTTCAAGTTTGGCAACCGAGTATTCTCCATCGGCAAATGCTCCGGTTCCCTGAATCCATGAAATTTCAGGGGTTAACTCAGTAGTGATATTATAAGTCGTTGCCCAGAGTTTAAAGCTTACCGGATTGCCTGGAGTAAATCCCGGTAAACTCTCAGACTCATTTCCTTCCCAGGTAGTAAGCTGTAAAGGATAAGAACCGGTATAAATTGTAAAACCAACGCATAATTCGCCATCAAAAACAGCTATCTCATCGCCATATTGTAAATTATGCTCATCAACCAAGACATCATTGATGACTATGATGTACGGAAGACCTGTCGGCACTACCGATTGAAAGTGTCCCGAATAACCACTCCCGGAAAGAGAGATATAATAAGAGCTATTGTTGCCGGCATTGCTGTTAATGTGTAATGAACTACTAAAGCTGCCGGAAGAATTTGGAGAAAAAGTAATTTGTATTGAATGAGATTCACCGACGGGAATATCAAAAGTCGTTTCGGACACTGAAAAGTCCGGATGGTTTACAGCTATATTAGAAATATTGAGGGATTGATTGCCATAATTGAATATCTGTATGTTTTGTGCTACAGAATCACCAATAGTCACCGAACCAAAATTGACGCTGTTTGTGGAAACGTAAATAGTTGCCTGGTCCTGCGGCGCTCCCTGTCCAACAAGTAAAATCTGTGTTGTTGAAGTCTTCGGATCGTTAGAGGATATTGTCATATTTGTCTGGATTTGCGTAGCTGAACCGGGGCTGAAAGTTATCTCTATCGTATCCGATATTCCCGGAGAGAGCTGACTGGAGTAATTTCCGAGACTGAATTGATAATTGTTTGTGATAATTGATTGTATCGTAAGTTTAGCGGTTCCAGTATTCGTGATAATAATTTTTTCGGTGGATGAGTTGCCCAGCAAAACTGATCCAAAATCAATAATATTTTTGCTTACATTTATTGCCGGAGCGACGCCTGTTTCTACCGATACTGACATTGAAGAAAAGGAACCGTATCCAAAATTTCCGTTGCCGGTAGAAAAAGTCGCCGCGGCGTCTAAGTCAGTCCACTCGCTATAGAGATTTGTATAGATTCTAACAATAATCTGATTCCCGGCGGTGAATCCGGACAGGTTGTAAGTTGGATTTCCCTGCCAGCAGACAATATCAAGATCGCCTTGACCCGTATAACTCAACACAGCAGACCCGACACAAAGAGAGCCGTCAAAAATACCGATTTCAGTTCCAGATTGTGCCGGCTGTCCATCGACTGCTACGGAGCTGATAATGACATGATAGGGTAATCCTGTTGGCTCAACAGGCGTAAAATAAGACTGCGCTGATGCGGTAACAGCGAAAACAACAAACGCCGCTAAAAGCTTCAATTTCCGTCTTATTTCTATCCAAAAATTCCGTTTCATTTTTGATATATTATCTTTGTGCGATTGTTAATCCTGGAGTTAATTATTGATACAAAATATATTCCCGAAGGAACCTGCCAGCCTTTTATTGAAATTCCATCCCAGGTTAAAAAATATTTACCAGGGGCTTTAATAAAACCATTTTTATGGTATATTTCTTCACCGGTTAAGGAATGAATAACCATTTGATAGGCGCCTGTTCGCGTGGTATTGATTACAAAATTAACCCGATTATTGAAGGGATTTGGATAAGCTGCTAAATCATAGATTTCGGGAATATTAACACTTTTACCAACTTTTACCTGGGTCAAATCCAGCGCTAATACCGAATATCCTCCAAATCCAAAGGTTCCATTTCCCACTTCATATACCGGCGTCATTTCCGATTCCTGCCATACTGAATCCGTTTGAACCCAGATTTTGAATTTCATTATATTGCCGCTGGCAAAGCCGGCTAATCCCAAGCTGGGATTTCCACCCCACGTAGTAATCTGAAAATTATAGACGCCATTAAAAACCGCTGCGCCGACACACAGTGTGTCATCAAAAACCCCCACCTCTGTTTTTGCCGGAACACTATCGCCATTGACAGTTATATTGGTGACGACAAGAATATAGGGCAGACCGGTGGTGTCAACCGGGATGAAATGGGTTTGCGCACGTAAATTCATGTTTATTATGGTTAAAATTGATAATATGGTGATCTGAAAGCGCATATTTCAGTGATTTTCTAAAATGGCACCTATTTTAATGATTTTATTGGAATATCTCATATTAACCTTTTTTTAATGCCTCATTTCATCAAAATAATTTTGTGAACCGAATGAAATTCCGGGCCGGTCATTCTGACGAAATACAAACCCGAACTCAAAGGTTTACCAAATTTATCTGTTCCGTTCCAGATTACGTTGTATTTTCCGGGAACATGGAATTCATTGTCGGCAAGCCTTGTCACTTCTTTTCCCAAGATATTGTAAATCATTATAGATATTTTTGCATTGTCAGGAACATCATATACTATATGGGTGGCGGCATTAAAAGGATTGGGATAGCTGGGACGCAATACATATTTGTCGGGTATCAGACCGGGGACGCCTTTTAGCGAAGCAATGGAATAGGCCGCGCCTTCAAAATATTTTTGATCTTCGTACTGAAAAATGGCGTCGGCGTCGAATTCGCTATTAAAACGTTTGCTGAATGCTTTGAAGGTGATTGGCGCATCGGAACGAAATCCCGGGACATTGAATTCCTCACTGCCTTTCCAGGCTGTCACAAAATTCACCTTTTCTGAGTCCCAGACCGTTGCTCCAACACAGATTTCGTTATAAAATATTCCGACTTCGTCTCCATTTTCAAGGGGATGATTGTCCATTAATGCCGCAGTAATTACAACCGTATAAGGCAAACCTGTTTTAGTATATTGAAAATGTGATGGTGGAATCGGTTTATTAAAAACAAGCGCTTCCTCTTTTGCAATGCCCTTTTGTAAATATGGATAGGTAAATGTCACATTATTTTCAGAGTTAGTGAATACCTGGTAGCCTGACAGCGGCTGCAAATCACCAATCGTATTTATTCCCATTGACGGTATCCAGGCTCCGCCGTCGTCATCCTGAACAATTTCAATCTGTGAAGCAATATCGGCGAATGCATACTCTACGCTCATGGGCGCATCATAGAGATAAGAAATTGAATTGAACTGGTTTTTATTCAGGGTAATCTGCCAGTTCTGGGGAGTAATCGACATGCCCTGGAGGCTTAGCTCTTTATCTTCACCCGCCACAAACACATGATAGCCTTCCGTTATATCCATATCGCCAATAGTATTGATCCCGTATTGAGGTATATAGGCTCTGCCGTTGTCTTCATACACAATCTTTAAGTCAGTCAGGTTGCCGAAAATTGAAGAAACATTGGGATATTTAGGGTAAAGGTAACTTGAGATCAAATTGAAACGGTTGGCGGTAATCGGAACAAATATATTACGATAAATTGAACCCTGAACACTAAATTTTGCAAATCCGTTATTCCAAAAAGAGCCGTCTCCAAAGCTGTATGTTACAGTCGCCGTTGCGTAACGGGAGCGACTGGCATCCCAGAGTTTGATAATAATGGAATCTCCGGAAGTGAAGCCAGACAAGGCGCCATCTGCGCCAAAGACCTGAACGACAAATGGAAAATTACCGTTGAAACCCGCCGCGCCGACGCACAAATCGCCGTCGAAAAGGGCGATTTCATCACCAGTCTGCAGAGATTCCCCGTCAATATTACCCCACTCCACTACAGCATAAAACTTTATGGCGGTCGTATCGACGGCGTCAAAATGATAAGATGGCAATGAACTAAAATAGCCAACGGCGTTAAGTACACTAATGGAATCCAAAAGATTAACGGGATCGTTGGAGTAAATGAATATTTTCTCAATATTGACGCCGTTCATGACTGCGCTGATCGTATCGTTAATCGTTGCCGATCCGCCAGGGGAAATACTTCCGGAATTAAAACTTAACTTTTGATTAATTGCTGTTAAATTGAATTCCAGATCTTTTGAACCCGTATTACGGATTGTAAATTGCTCTACGGATGTATTGCCGGATTGGTGAAAAACAATTAGTGATCTGGGATCAACCTGCATGATCGGCAGTCCGGCTTTTGTGGTGAGAGTTTTAGACAATTTGCTCTCGGAAACCGGGTAAATCGCAGAAACAACAAAATCATAGGACGTATTATTCGTGAGCCCTGTAAAAGTAGCGTGTTTCTCTGTTGTCTGAGATGACGCCGTCCAATCAGCGGCAGAAGACAGTTTATAATAAGGCTGAAAGCCGTTTAGCGAATCAGTGGTAATGATATCCCATGAAATAGAGACAAAACCATTGCCGGTGCTGTCGGCTGCCAAATCTTTAGGAATGTAACCGAAATTATAGAAGTAAACCCCGATGTCCGCTACTGAACCATCAAGGTCCAGCGAATCTATATCCCCGGCGTTAATAGCAGGCGAGTTGGCAAGCAAATGATAATCTCCCGTACTTTGACTGACGAATTGGGGATTCAGAAATATATTGCCATAAATATCCGACGGATCGGCGTTACTATTAACAGTAACGACAGCGCCCACTTGCGGTGGCAATTCTGAACCAGTAAAATTGGTAGTGTTATCATAAAACAGCGAGGTCTGAACAGTATTGGGACTTTCGGCATTCAGACCGGTGGTAAATCCGTCAATGATATTACTATTGGTGGTTACTGCTGCATTGGTGGTTGTCCAAATCCCCGTGCCGGCGTTATTCCCTACAATCGTATTTTTGTATAATTTCATTGTGGAGTTGTTCTCAAACTTAACCCCGTAATTGCTGCCGTACACATCAATTAATGTATTCTTTATATGTCCCCCAACCCCGGTGCCATAAATACCTTCGCGAGTACCGGTAATGGTGACATTATCAACACTCAGCACACCACCCCGGCAATCTATTGCTGGAGAATTGTTATTATTTGTAGTTGATTGAATGATTGAACCCTGGATGGTCCAGTTACTGCCGTAATACCCTCGCGTTTCATATCCTATAATTAAAGTGTCATTGATACTGGTATTCCCATTTCCGGCAAAGGCAGATCTTTCATAGTCACCTCCTCCTCTGGCTTGCAATAACACATAATTTCCTTCAAAATGAGAATTATTAATATATTGAAAAGCTGAATTGTTGGAGTGGCTATTTTTCCAAATCAGTATTCGATTATTTTTGTAAGTTGAGTTGTTTCCCGCATAAAATCCCCAGCAATAATGAGATTGTCCTAAAGAATCACTGTATGTAATCTTGTTGTATTCGAATAGTGACCCATCGCAAGAACCGGTATAGATCCCTTTATAATCAGACCAAGTCCCTGAGTAAATCATATTATTGTGAGTGAAGAAAATATTTTGAGAGTCATGTAAATAATAGCCCCAACTCCTAGCGCCATTAACATTATTACCAATAAAATGGGCTCCATCACAGTTATAGGCATGAATTCCAATACTGTGATCCTGACCAGCGATGGTGTTATAGCGACAAAGCATGTTTCGGGAATAATCGGTTCTAATACCCTGCCCGGTAGTCTGAACTGTGTTACTGTCAACAGTCAGATTGTAAAAATACCTGATATACATTCCGCTGTTGGCAGCCTGGATATTATTACCAATAAAAATGCCCGAATTATCCCAGTCATCCTGAGATTTATATATTACCCAATCGCCGGGTATGTTCAAGGTGTTGTAACGTATATCCACATTTTCACAATTGTTCAATGTTATCGCTCGGGCATTAATGGCCAATGTGTTCACCTCACAACCCCAGATGGTGAGGGTATTCAGATTATTACAGATGAATCCGTCAGTAGCATATTTATAGACAGCGTATTTGATCACGGAACCGGTGGCGCCGCTGTTAAGGGTAATGCTGTTCCAATCTCCCACAGCTGGAACGGGCATCCGCGAGCTGAAGATAACTTTATTATCCGGTGTGCCGTTCACAAACAACTTACCATTTGCAGTAATAGTATAGTTGCCACGGAATAGTACTTGTGTACCGGCATTGATTGTCAAGGTGTCTCCGTAGGGTATGGTAACATTCCCATCCACAAAATAAAGATTATTGGAAGTGAGATCACCTGACACCTCTCCTGCCAGAGAGACGACGCCACCCGGCACCAGTGTCAATGTATCGAGCCAAGCGTTATCAGAGAAAAACTGATGCCCAAGTAACTGTGGCTGATAGCCGTCATGGGTAAAGTGCACATTATAGATACCGGTAACAACTATGATGTCGTAATATCCGTCTCCGTTGGTGTGTGCGCTGTCGGATACCGCCGATGGCGATGTTTTTTCGAAGAATATTTTAGTGCCGGTATGGCTTGTTTCTCCCTGCAGGGTTACTACTCCCCGGACCCTGACGACCGTTGGATCATCGCTCATTACACCGATTTCTGAGGACGCCAATACTTCGGTGGCATTTCCGTTATCATCAATAATTCCGGTGAGTTTATAATAATATGTTACCGCCTCCTCAACGTTTATATCCGTATAGGAAGTTGCCGTTGCATCAGAACTGGTGTATAAATATTCGGAATTAATAGGAACTCCCGGTGATAAACTTCGGTACAGATTAAATCCGGTAAGTGTCCCGCTTATCGGAACGGGCGTATTCCAGATCAAATTGATTGAGCCGTCGGTTTTTGAAGTGCCGGACAGGTTGGCGAATTCGCTGAACATGGTGATGAAAAATGAATATGTCTTGGCGCCACAGTCAAAGGGATCGGTCAGCGTGTGAATTCCATCGCTTGCCTGAATATAGTAATTGACCGATGTGTTCAATGCCTGCCCGGGAATATCCGCCTGAAATGTATCGGCGGAAGCAGCCGCCATCGCAACTTCGGCATAGTTAGTGCCGCCATCGATTGAATAAAAGAGCGCGGCGCTCTGTACGGGATCGCCCTGGGGGCTGTAGATTTTTGCCTCCACGTTGTAGGGTCCGGCGGTGTCATTGGTGGATTTTAATTGATTATGTTTAATCACCAGATGGTGGAAATAGGAATTTGTCCCAATATCGGAGACGGTGCCGTCTATATCAAGCGAATCGGGATAGCCGGCATTTATCAAGGGCGAATCTCCCATCAACTGCAAATAAAGAGAGTCGTTTGGATTTACGGAAAAGAAGCGCGGCTCCTGGTTGATGTTCCAGTATATATCGCTGGGCGTGCCGTTATTATTCTTAGTAACGTACATGCCTATATTGGGCGGCAGCCCCGAACCGGCGTAATGAGTGGAAACGTTATATAAATTGTTGTACTGGCAGACATTTGTCAGCGAACTGCCGCTGATACCGGTGGTAAAATCCTGGATATGGTTATTGCGAATGAAAGGTGTGGAATTGTTTTCGATTTTTATACCTGTGCCGGTGTTTTTCCCAAGAATGCTGTTTTTAAAAATAATCGGCGTGCTGTTGCTGTTGACATGAATGCCATAATCGCCGCAAACCTCAAGCGTATTATTGCGGATATGAGTATTGGAAGCGGATTGCATGTATATGCCGAATCGGGTATTTAGGATTTTCACACTGTCGATTGAGTTATTACTGCCGTCCAGATATATTCCATAATTATTGGTAGTGGAATTACGGGAATCGATAACCACGTTTTTAATTGTCAGATTATTGCCCCAAATCCCAGAGCTGTATCCGCCAAGGATTATAGTGTCGTTTTCAATTGTATTGCCGCTTCCATATATTGCTGTTCGATATCTATTTTCGTTATCATTAGCCCAAGTAGAGTTAATTTCAATATAGTTGTCGGCTATCAAACTGTTGTGAACCTCAGAAAAGCCGAATACACCAGCGCAGTTATTATGTTTTATGGTAATATGATTGTTTTTAAATATGTGGTTAGTGCCGTATCTAAATCCGCCCCAGTTATAGCCATTATCTGATAATGTGTTTTCGATAGACACGAAATTATCCTGAAAGAAATGATTTGATGAGCCGCTTAGATAAAATCCGTAAATAGAATATTTATTATCTTTCCCTTGCCAGATAAATTTATTTCCTATTACAGTATCTCCTGAGCAACTCTCAAGAAAGAATCCGTAATCACGGCAGCCGTCAATACTGTTATAACGTATATCGGCATTATTGGCGTATCTCAAATACATACCAAAGGAGTGACGGTATCCGGTTATGGAGTTGTATCGTAATTTCATCCCGGTGGAATATTCTCCATATATTCCGTACGACGAGCTGCTCCCCAATACTATTTCATTGCTGTCCACAACCGCTGAAGTACAGTATCGCAAATACAATCCCGACCCGGCGCCGTCGGTACTGATGATTTTATTGCCCGTGAATTGCCCATTGGTCTGCGCATAGGGCGAATAGACCACCCAGTCGCCGGCGACTTTGATGGAATTATATTTCAGGATCAAGGTGCCGTAGCATTGATTCTGATTATCCTGATTACCCAGTTTTACCCCATAGGCGTCGGTATGCAGGTTTTCGATACGGCTGTTGGTGATCGTGACTTGTCTGGATTGGTTGCCGTATCCGTTGATACCATTACTGGCGTATAAATATTTTATGTAATTGAATTTTGCTACTGGGGCATAATTTAGAACGATGCCGCCCCAGTCTCCCGGCATGGGGACGGACTGGTTAGAGGTGAATATGATCGAGTCTCCCGGTTCGCCATTGGCAAAAATACAGCCTGAAACAGTCAATAAATAGTTTCCGTCGAATTTTACCTGGGTGCCGGCTTGCAGAGTCAGTGTGTCGCCGGCAGGCACGGAAATATCTCCGGTAACCACATAGATATTGGATGTAATCCAGAAACCGCTAACATTTCCGCTGATATACACGACTGTGCCGGCAGGCATGGTTACATCCGGTAAAACGGTCGTTTCGCTAAAGAACTGGTTAGGAATTTCTTTGGGTTGATAGCCGTCTTTCAGGAAATGCACATTATAAATGCCCACAGCGACATTTTTGGAGTAGGCGCCGGCGGAGTTTGTGAAGGCACTGTCTTCAATAGCTGATGGTGATACCGGTTCAAAATAGACTTTGATGCCGCTGTGATCTGACTGCTCCTTCAAAAAGGCGTTTCCGGACACATTGATATTCTGGGCCATAAGGCTCGTTGATATCAAGACAAAAATGTAAACATATTTAAAAGGTTTCATGTTATTCACCTTATAATTTGTTTGTTTTGGTTAAAATAAACGTGAAAAAAAGCCTTTTGCAACCGGCAACGAATATACCGGTGCCTAAGTTTTTCCCGGCGATAATTATAGCGGAGTGTGTTCATGGACTCCATATAAAACTTATTTGGTTTAAAATTAACCCTTTTTTTATGAAATGCCACAAAAATATTGCAAAATTTGTAATATATGATTCAGGTCACAATAAATTCACTAAACCGGAATCTTTTCAGCCATTTAACCCTACAGCGTCATTTAGCCTGGATTATTCATAGCCACTAAGGCACTTCCGAAGGAACTCCCACGGAGCAAGACACAAAGTGATGTTTAATATAAAAATAAAGATAAAAAGGTAATGTATAAATTTTGATTTATTTCGCATATTTCAATATCTGTATTATTAATTCTTAGAGCCTTAGTGTCTTTTCCCGAAGGGATTCCTTCGGAAGTGGCAAGATTTATGAATTAAACAGGTTAGGGATGATGCGATCTATAGTTCCAACTAACAATTGTAAATACTACATTTAGTACATTAAATTTTTTATTTACGCAATAGGGTTAATGTAATTTCTCAGGTCACTCCGGATAACTTACCGGCAGACAATGTTTTTCTTGACATTGAGCGCAGTCCAAACTATTTTTAAAAATGGTATGGATTTTAGAAGGAAAAGGGAACAATTCTTTTATCATAGAGGGCTCATATTATGAATAAAATCCTCAGACGAGTCGGTTTGTGTCTAATTATTTTACTGGGTTTCAGGACGACGATGGCGGAAGATTACCGCTGGATTATCACCTATCCGACAGCTACAAATGAATGGGGCCGGAAGATGGCTTCCGGTGAAAATAAAGTCGTAATGAAAGCGCAGTTTATTGATCTTGACAGTGATAATGATTATAAAATCACTCAGTTTCATGTCCGGCCTTTCACAGATCAGGCGCAATGGTACATTGAATCGGTGCAGCTTTGGGTGAACACCGACAATTATACCGGTGGTCTTGATCGAAGCGCCGACTCGCTGATTAACACTCAAAATTTAGCCGGTATTGGATTTGGTGTACAAAGCGCTCCCACAAATCGAGTTGCTTTTACATTACCCGGCGGCGAATGGCTCTTAAGTGATACAACGACTTTTTTTGTATCTATGGGGGTTCAGAATTGGAAGACAGCCGATCCTGAAGATCTGGAAATAACAGGTCAACACGGCGCCCGGTTGGGCATTACTGTCGATAAAGATCTGGGTGATATTCTTGTAGCAACAACTACTGGTGATTTTTCAAAAACATCAAATAATTGGGCGGGAGATATAACAAAATTATTTAACATTCAAGCGGTGAATTTGCCGGTCTATATTTTCAATCGGAATGGCACTGCCGAAGAAGATACCAATATGTTTTATTCAAAATATCCGGCAATTGACGGAAGTGAAGACAGTCGTATCCAAAAAATAAATGATTTAACTTTCGCTGCCCATGTATTTCTCCCACATTTAAATATTACGCGTGGCGACAGCCTTTCATACGCGTCTTTGAAAATGGGTTGGAATAATCATTATCTTGAACTGGACTCCATTGCTTTCGGAGATCTATGGGACGGGAAACAGTACCAGGAAAACGGCTGGGATGGAAGCGGATATGGCGTTTCTACTTTGCCGGATGATTCAACCTTGTCCCTTGTCCGTTTTGAAGCTATTGTAATGGGGAATTCCATCAGCCCGCAAAATTATGTCGATATCGCCAACAATTCAATTGCCATTTTTTACTTAAAAGTTATCAAACCGGGCGTAAGTCCCCTGTTTTTATCTGACATCCTTATCCTGGATCAGTGGGGAATTCCCTATCACACCTATCAGCGGCGTCAGAATGATACTGGTGGCACTAGACGGGACGCCTGGTCCAAGCAAATTTTAGGTGATTTTACCGGGACAATCTCGGGCAATCTGAATGATGGAAATTGTGATGGTCGCATAGATCCGCTGACCGATATCAGCCTGTTTTCCAATTACCTGTGGATGAATTCAGATTCCGCTGACTGGTATACTCGTTTTGATGTCGGTGATTCGGCATCTCACGATCCCGATGTGCTCAGCCCCGATGACACTACAAATTTCTTTGACCTGATGGTGATCGGGTCGAACTATTACAGGACTTTGCGGGGTGAATTTAATCAAAAACCAGTTGTCAATTCTGATGAACCGGTTGTGAATTTTTCCGTGGTTGAGTCTCTGGCAAATTCCGGTCAATATTCAGTGCAGATAGACATGCGCCATATACCGGAATTTATCTCGGCGCATATCAAATTAGGCTTTGATCCGGATATGTATCAGTTTCAGGAACTCCATCCGGGTGAATGGACTGATGGATTGTCGCCTCAGAGTATGTGGCTTTATTCCCCGGAAGAATTGAGCCGCGGAATTCTGGATATAAATTTTCTGGCATTGGATCAGCCAATCAGCGGTGCAGGTCAATTCGTTACAGCCAGTTTTCTGAGAACCGGCATGAATCCCGGTGATATTCGCCTGGATTGTATCGATCTGAGAAATGTAAACTGTCAGCAGATCACCTTGAATGTCGATTCGGATCGGAATGTGGTTGTGCCGTCGGAATATTTCCTGATGGAATGTTATCCGAATCCTTTTAATCCCAGCGCAAATATCCATTATACAATTCCCGATGGTAAAGACGATATATATCAAATCAAAATTTACGACATCCTCGGAAACCAGATCGTAACTCTGGAAAACAAATATCATAATTCCGGAGAATATAATATCAGTTGGAATGGTAAAAATCAAAATGACATTCCGGTTGTTAGCGGATTGTATTTTATACATTTTAGCGGCGGGAAATACAAAACAACCCAAAAAATTACGTTGATACGATAGAGTCTGTTTAGCTTTAACTTTTTAAATTATATGACCAATTTTACCCATAGAAAAATTACTCATTTAATCTGCTTCCTGCTGTTGGTTTCTTTGTTCTTTCCAAGCACCTTGCCGGGCAAGACCAAGTGTGACGTATATTATATAGATGTACCTAATGATTCCTCAACGCACTGGTGTCATTTTTATCAAGGAGGTATTGTCGGAATATTAAAATTAGAGTTCAAATCGAACGGGAATTATTATATCGAAAAGTTACAGGTCAGACCATTTACCAACGATTCTCTGGGCTGGTACATTTCGGCGCTCCACTTATGGAGAGATGTAGACAATGACGGTTATTTGTCAACTTCAGCCGACTCATTAATTGATTCGGTTGACATTTCAGGCTATTCATTTTCGAGTTCTGCAGAAATACCCGTGAAATTTAACAACGTTACGGCAAGCGATTCGGTGCCGATCATTAATAGTGGCAACTTTTTTATAGCTGCGCGAATTCGGGGCTTTGACGACATCGAAACACCGGGTAATTTGACAAAAAGCACCTGGATTAGTTTAAAATTGACCGAAGAGGACCTCTCCGTATTCCCATATGATGAAGAACTTCATATCTTTTCACCGGCACAGGACACACTTGTTTATAATCTACATGTCGCAAATCAGCCGATTACTGTCTATAATTTCGAAAGCACCAATCATTTTTTCCCCATTTATATTA
>Ga0265594_1000977_pt1 | contig 22850 bp, 22 predicted proteins | sample saktaG_11_FD_190147 | JGI IMG/M metagenome (GOLD analysis project Ga0265594, IMG submission 190147) | Saline water microbial communities from Sakinaw Lake, British Columbia, Canada - sak_2011_5_24_80m | ecosystem: Environmental > Aquatic > Non-marine Saline and Alkaline > Saline ... | reverse complement strand
CTGCACGGTCACCGTCGCAGTCGGAGGACAATCCGATGTGCGCGTTCGCCTGTGCCACCTCAGCCGTCAGATCCGCCATGAACCGCGGGATCGTCGGATCAGGTAGATGGTGCGGGAAGTCGCCGTCCGGCTCGCTGTAGAGCTCAACGACTTCAGCGCCCAGCTCCCTAAAAAGCGGTGGCGCGATCACACCGGTCGTCCCGTTGCCCGCGTCGTAGACGATCTTCAAGCCCGTAAGCGGCTTCCGCTGCTCCTCCGGCAGCTGCTCAATCTCCTTGCTCGCCGTGGCAAGGGCTTCTTTTAACGAGATCGTCCCATCAAGAGCCTCGAACGCCAGAGCTTCCCAGCGGTCTCTCAAAATAACGTTCGCCGCGATCATCGCCTGGTAATCCGCCAGCACGTCCACCGCATCCAGCTCGCAGACACCCGAGCTGATCACGTGCAATGTGCCCGCTTCGAACTCCCGTTCGAGCTTCCGGGCGGTTTCGAACAGCTCGCGGACATGCTGCTCGGTCATGCTCTCCGAGCCCACGCAGAGCTTGAAGCCGTTCCATTCCTTATCGAGATGACTGCCCGTTACTTCCACACCGCCGTCCGCATCAAAGAGCCAGGTCGCGAAGTACAGCAGCGGCGTGCTACTCACCTTCGCTGCGGGCGCGATATCAATCACGTGCACGCCCCGGGCCAGCAGCGCGTTGATAAATGCGGTTTGCATCCGCAACCCGCTCGTTCGCACGTCCTTACCCACAACAACGCGCAGCTCGTGCGGTTCCTTACCACGATACTTCCTCAAGAGCTCGACGTACGCCAACCCCGTGAGATAGCAGAACTCGTCCGTGAGCTGGTAGTCCGGATGCGACGGGTCTGCAATGCCCCTGATATCATTCGCCCGATAGGTGGTCTTGTCTATAATCATTTTTTACCTTTGTTCTCCCCGTATTTTCATATCGATTGATCAAAAACCAAATGAATGCTAGTGTGGAAGTAAAAAGGAAGTTTGCCTCTTCTTCTGCTACCGACCCAAGATGTGGTCCATAATGAGATAACAAACTCCACATGTCATAGGAATAATTGAACTCGCTGTCTCTCTTTTTATGATGGCATTTTTGGCATTCTTGAGTATCAATCTCCTTTATAATTTCTAATTTCTCTAATTGTGCTATTTTCTCTTTTTGATTGCTTCCTAGTGGTTCACCAATTGATGCTAAAATTTCATCAACCAAGGATTCAAATGTTGAACGTAAAAGTGAAATAGACGATTTGTAATGTACTTTGTAAGTTTTAAGTGCACTATTATAATGTGTTAACGTCTTTGTAAATCCAAACTCCTCTAACTTCTTCTCAATATATGTCAGCTTATCTGTAATTCCCAAAATGGGGTCAAAAATAGGAATTATATCACCCTTTTTATTTATTCGACATTGCATCGTTCTTTCTATAATGGGGTTAAGTTCGGTGTAAATTTCAGTATCATCCTTCCCACCTAGTTTTGTTCTTTTGGCTATATCAAAGACAGTTTCCATTAACAGGTCTTGATTATCAGAATTTTCGAGAATATAAATCGCAGCCTTGTCACGATTAACGCCTTCATTTGGATCCAATGCAGCTTGCAGACCTAGAGCGAGTGCAGAAATAGGCGGGTAATTAGGCGGGCCACGTAGGTGTCGAATTATTTTAGGATCAATTCCTAAACGCATTCCAATTATCTCTATTCTCCCCAAGCTTTCCTTTGCAATCAGATCTGCTAAATATCCTTTAACTTCCAAACTCAGTTCCGTTCTACTAATCACCTCTCGTAAGGGTACTGGTGGTTCAAATATCAGCAAGCTTTACTTTAGGGTGCCTCTATCAGTCGCCACATGGTCAAATAATATACTTAGACGATAATAAAACGGGCGCACAACACTCCTCCGCGCCCCGCTATTTCACATGCATCCACACACGCCGGCACCACGGCCGTTTCCTGCGGTCGCAAGTCTATCGCTCCCGACCTCGTTTTTACCGTCACCATTCCCCCTACACAGGTCAGCGCCTGCAGCTTACCCCCTGTAATCATTTCAATCGAGCCATCAATCCTGAACAACTGCACCTCAAAGTGCCTGCCCTGCAATAGCTGGTAGTCCTCGAAATCCTCGTTCGTACACAGAAGTTTCGGCTCCTTCTTCAGAGCCTCTCCCAGACCACCTTCAGTCACGTTCAGCACGTTTAGCCCGTCCTCCAGATGCAGCTCCCGGCCCCGGCCATAATCATAGAGCCGGAAGGTCCGCTCAGAAGCCGTGCTGACCTCATAGACCTTTACACCAGCGCCTAACGCATGAACGACGCCCGCTGGGATATGGTACACATCGCCGACCTGGGCCTCGAACGCATGTAACCGTGATAGAAACGTCTCGGCTTCAATTGAGTTCATAACAGCTTCTTTCGTCATAACAGCCGCAAGTCCGAGGTAAATCTTCGCGCCCTTTTCCGCCTCCAGGACGTGCCACACCTCTTCCTTACCGTACGCATCGCCCATTCCGAGCGCGTATGCGTCGTCCGGATGTACCTGCACGGAGAGGTTCTCGTCCGCTTTGATGAGCTTTACAATCAGCGGGAACTTCTTCGGTTCACCGGCCCCTCCCAGAATCTGCACCGGGTAGAGCAACGTCAGATCGTCCAGCGTCAGCTCTTCCAGCTCAGGGTCTAACTCCGCAGAGCTCCGTGGCGAGACACACCAGAACTCGTAGCCCCAGGGCTTCGGCTCCACGAACGGCTTCACCGTGAACGGACGCGCAACAAGTCGCTGTAACTGCTTATCTCCTGAGATCATCGTTCGCGCCACGCGCTCAAACAGGTGCTTTGTTGCCTCGCGCTCGTCGTCCGAGACGCCGATCAAGAGATCCGCAACGTCACAGAGCGCGTAGGCATTATCCGGGAGGCACGTGTGCCACCACGCGGCTTCCGGGCCCTGCTCTGCGCCAATCGGTATCGTCAGCCGTATCTTCCCGTTTCGCGGGTGGAAGACGTCGACGAGGACTGAATCCTCGAGTTCGAGCTCCTCATGATCAACGACATTGTACACCACGCAGCGCTTCCCTGTCACGGTATGCAAAGTCGAGTTGAAGACGCATGCCTGCTCGAGTTCCGCATGCTTCGCCGAGGAGTTCACGATTACACTATCAACTACCGAGCCCTCTGTGATTTCAGCGTCATCAAAGATGGAGCGGGAGACCGTGCAGCCGGATTCGAACGAACGGAAATCGACCGCTAAAAAGTCGCGCAACCGACGGCCGACCTCATGCTCCTCAAGCAGCTTCATCATGCTCCGGTGATAGTTCGCGTTCGTGCCGAAATCTTCCCAGATCGTTGTATCGCTCAGGGGATAGCTCTTTATCAGAGCCAGAGAGTCCGCACGAGTTAGCTCGGCTCGTATACGGTCCGCACGCTCGCGGAGCCACGCACGAGTCTCATACTCCGGCGAGATCCAGGTCTGCCAGAGCTCGTCCGAGTTGAACGTCCCCTCTCGTCCCGCAAGCGCATCGCTGAATGCTGCGCGCATCTGCTCCGCCGCGGCACCGCTCAGGGTAAACATACCCATGTTCACCATGACCTCGCCCTGCCATTTCTCCACCAGCTCATTCGCAATCTCGTAATTACGCGTGTCTTCAAAATCGAGCAGTTCACATCCCTCACCATCCGTACAGTGCACGATCTGGATCCCGTAGGTGCTTGCCAGCTCCTCAGTGAGCTCCGCCGTTATCCCAAAGAGCATGACGTGCGTCCGTTGCGCGAGATTCTGTATGTTCTCCGGACTGTCATCGAGCAGTAAGAATTGATCGCCCCAGGTAACGAGGATACGCGAAGGGATTGCATAATCCTGAAATTGCTTGATCACGCCCTCTAACAGCGTGAGGTTCGGCACTTCAATGAGCGCCTTGTTCTTGACCGTCCGTGTGATAAGATTTCGAGAGCCGATGCCGGCTGTATGCACGATGAGCACGCTCTTACCCCGCGTCACCTCAGCCACGAGGTCTTTCCCGAACGCTGTACTCGCATTCTCGATAGCGAAAAGCGTGCCGAGTCCATTCCCCGCACGACCATGCCAGTCGCTTTCCGAGACCGGGACGAATGCCGAGTCGAGCAGTATCTCCTTACTGAACGGCGAGCACGCCAACCTCTGCGCATCAAAATCGTCAGTGACAACAACAACGATATAATCGAACATGTAATCTTGCTACTCTACTCTTTTATACGCGGCGAGCACATTTAAATGTAGCCCAAATGAAGATCAAGGCACGAATTGAGATACATGACGAGCATGCGGACCTGGCTGCGATTCCGCTTATGCCGGATAATACCGAGTCGATGCGGACCGTCGTCGTTGATCAACACGCCGTTACGTATATCGAGACCGAGAAGCTCGGAACGCTCATTGCGAGCGTTGACGATTACGTGCTGAATGCGAAAGTGGCTCTGGATATGGTGAATCTGGCTGTGGAGAACTCTGATTGATGACCGATCAAACTGAGAAGCCCATGGAGATGACCTTCGAGCTGCACGTCGCTCTGAACTGCAGTGCGAGTGTTGGCGATACGGTTGCTCTCGAGGAGTTCGCGGAATTCGTGGCAAGCTCCAATACTGAGCTCTTAACGAGAGGTGCGCCCCCCGGATGTGGTGCGAAAATCGTTTCCTGGGACGTTCTCGATGACAAAATCAACCTCACAATCGTTTCCGACCGGTTCGTCCGGGCGCATGATGCACTCCTCAGGCTGAAGAAAGAGCTCGCTAAGCTCCTGGGTAAACACCGCATCGGGATACGTGGTGTTGAGATCGCTGAGTACCGGATCTCGCTGGATTGGGCAGCGGGGGAAGGCCTGCAGATACGGAAATTGCCGTTTGTCAAGGCGATAAACCAGGCGCAGGGTCGGTTAGAGCTCCTGCTGGAGATCGATGAATCGGCATTTGATAAGCGAATCCCCGATCGCCTCATACGCTTATTGGAGGACAAGCTGGACGCGGCGCGCTGGAAAGGTAAATCGGAGCACTGGGAGCTGCTCTTCGAGAGCGCGAAGAAGCACTTCCGCTGCGATAAAGATCCTACGGCTGAGATGCTCGCACGGGGCTGGCTGGAGCACGCGGCAGGCAGAGGCCAGTACGTTTACGGTCCGCAGGTGACGCGGATCTTCCGAACCTTCGAGAAAATCCTGCTCGATGAGCTCCTGGCCCCCCTGGGCTATAACGAGATGATCTTCCCCAAATTCGTCGCCTGGGACGTCTGGAAACGTTCAGGGCACGCAAAGGGGATTTATCCCGAGGCGTACTACGTCTGCACGCCGAAGACACGCGATCCTGAGTACTGGGAGGACGTGATAGATTATTTCAAGGTAACGAACGAAGTCCCGGTCGATATGATCATGGGGAAGATCGAGAACGTCGGTGGGATGTGCTATGCGCAGTGCCCGCCCTTCTGGGTGTTCCTACAGGGTAAGACCCTCCCGGACGATATCTTACCGGTCACGGTCTTCGATCGTTCGGGGGCTTCCTATCGGTACGAGAGTGGCGGACTACATGGCATCGAGCGGCTCGATGAATTCCATCGCGTCGAGATCCTCTGGATCGGTACGAAGGAGCAGACGATCGAGCACGCGAAAGTCCTGCATGAGAAGTACCGGCACATCTTCGATGACATCCTCGACATCGAGTGGCGCGAGGCCTGGGTCACACCCTGGTTCATGGCGCAGGAGGGCAAAGCAGGGTTATCAGAGTTACGGGAGGTCGGAACCACCGATTACGAGGCGATGCTGCCCTATAGCGACAAGTGGCTCGAGTTCCAGAATGTGAGTGTGAACGGGGATAAGTACCCCAGCGGGTTCAGCGTGAAATTGCAGAGCGGGCAGGAACTGTGGTCAGGGTGCTCAGGTGTGGGTTTGGAGCGCTGGGCCGCCGTGTTCCTGGCACAAAAGGGGCTGGATGCCGAGAACTGGCCACAAAAGTTCCGCTCTGTCGTGGGCGAGTTACCCGAGGTATTTAGGTTCCTGTAGTGGAGAAAGAGGTGAGTTGGATGGGTGAACAAGCGGGAGAGAAAGTGGAAGAGATACTGAGCATGCTGGAGGAGAACGCACGGCTCAGTAATGCAGAGATTGCGCGCATGACGGGGCTCGAGGAGGCAGACGTGAAGGCAATCATTGCAGACCTGGAACGGAAGGGAATTGTGAAGAAGTATAAAGCGATCGTCAACTACGCGAAGGCGGGCATCGAGACCGTGCAGGCATTAATCGACGTGAACGTCTGCCCGGAGCGGGACACGGGATACGACGCCATTGCAGAGCGGATCTCGAGGTTCCCTGAGGTGCAGTCGGTCCGGTTAGTCTCGGGCGAGTATGACCTCTCGATCCTGGTCTCAGGGCGGACGATGCATGAGGTCGCCTATTTCGTCGCCGCAAAGATCGCGACACTCGAGCAGGTGCGCAAAGCCGTGACCCATTTCATCCTGAGAACCTACAAGGAGAACGGCGAGATCTTCGCGGAAGAGGAGAAGGGCAAGCGACTGGCGGTTACCCTGTAACCTGGAGCACCCAGCCAGCCCAACGAAATCACGCGCTCTTTTAAAACCTCGAAGCTTAGAGAAGAGTGAGTATGATGTTAGACCGGGTTGCCGATCGGGTACGGCACATGAAAGGCTCGGGGATACGAGAGTTCTTCGATATCGCACAGGGCATGGAAGGAGCGATCTCGCTGGGCGTGGGCGAGCCCGATTTCGTGACGCCCTGGAGTATCCGCGAGGCCTGTATCTTCGCTCTGGAGAAAGGCTATACCTCCTACACGTCCAACTGGGGGCTGCTGGAATTACGTGAAGCGCTCTCCGAGTCAATTTATAAGGAGTCCGGTGTGTATTATGATCCAAAAGGCGAGCTCCTGGTCACAACGGGCGTCAGCGAAGCCTCCGATCTCGCACTTCGAGCAATCGTCAATCCCGGCGAGGAGATCCTTCTCCATGAGCCGATCTACGTGAGCTACAACGCGTGCACGATCTTTACCGGTGGCACGCCGGTGAGCGTCCCGACCAGCGCGGAGGACAACTTTAAGGTGCGTGCAGAGCAGCTCGAGGAGCGGATCACGGAACGCACCAAAGCGATCATTCTGAACTATCCCAACAATCCGACCGGCGCGATAATGGGCAAGAAAGACCTGGAAGAGATCGCCGACGTGGTGAACGAGCACGACTTGCTGGTCATCTCCGACGAGGTGTATGGCCGGCTGACGTACGAAGGCACGCACACCTGCTTCGCTGCGCTGAACGGCATGAAAGAGCGAACGATACTGCTGAACGGCTTCTCGAAACGGTACGCGATGACCGGCTGGCGCTTGGGCTACGCAGCTGGCAATCGTGACATCATCGAGGCGATGATGAAGATCCATCAATATGTTATGCTCTGCGCACCGATAACGGCGCAGATGGCTGCGATCGAGGCGCTGCGCTGCGAGGACGAGGTTGACCGGATGGTGCGGGAGTACAACCGCCGGCGGCGCTGGCTCGTGGACCGGCTGAATCACCTGGAATTAACCTGTTTCGAGCCGAAAGGCGCTTTTTATACCTTCCCCTCGGTTAAAAGCACAGGGCTCAGCTCCGCAGAGTTCGCCAAACGGCTCCTCTTGGAGGAGAAGGTCGTCGTGATCCCAGGTGAGACCTTCGGCCCGTCGGGAGAGGGACACCTGCGGTGCGCGTATGCCGTCTCACTGAACGAACTAAAGGAGGCTCTGGAGAGAATCGAAAGGTTTTTAGCTGGTATTGTGTAGTATATATACCACACGAAGAAAAAACTTTTCCGAGCTAGATCGAAAGAAATGAAGGAGATTGTTGTATACGGAAGAGGGGGGCAAGGAGGAGTTACCCTGGCGGAATTGGTTGCTCACGCGGCGATTCACGAGGGTAAGCATGCACAGTCAATGCCTTCGTTCGGGCCCGAGCGGCGCGGCGCGCCCGTTCTTGCTTTCCTACGGGTGAACGATACCGAACGGATCAAGATAAGGACCGAAATTGCAGAACCTGGCGTGCTCGTCGTGCTCGACCCAGGCTTGCTCGCGGTCGGCGACGTGGTGGCGCGATTGAAGCCCGCGGGCACGGCGATCATCAATACCAAGAAATCACACGCAGAGATGAAGACGAAGCTGGGAGCGAAGACGGTGGCCACGGTCGATGCTCTGGGCATTGCACGCGAGGTCTTAGGTCTATCCATCGTGAACACTACCATGCTGGGGGCACTGGTCAAAGCGACCGAGATCGTTGCGCTTGACTCCCTTGAGGAGCCAATGAATGCGCGGTTCGGCAAAGTAGCCACGAAGAACATCGAAGCGATGCGGCGAGCGTTTGAAGAGACGGTGGTGGGCTAAAGCGCCAGTCTGGTGCCATAAAAGAGCGAGAGTGTGATGTGAAAAGATGGGAGCGAAACAGAAGGGGTGGAAAGATTTGGAGTTCGGCTGTGTGGTCACCGAGCCGGGCAGCGCATCGTCCACGAAAACGGGCGAGTGGCGCTCTACACGACCAATCCGTGATAATACGAAATGCATCAAGTGCGGTGCATGCTACATCTATTGTCCAGAAGGGTGCATCCATGAGGACGAAGAGGGCTTCTTCGAGGCTGACCTCTACTATTGCAAAGGCTGTGGTATCTGCGCGCACGAGTGCCCACGCGGTGTTATCGAGATGGTAGAGGAAGAGGAGGAATGAACCTCCCCGGTAGACGAACCGCACTTCTCAGCCTGTTCCCGCATTCAGAAGAAGAGATGGGAGGATTTGTCTGATAGAAGATGACGAAAGGAAGAATAGTTGGCTTGGAGGGCTCTTTTGCTATCGCGGAGGCGGTACGAATGGCGAACGCGGATGTCATCTCAGCCTATCCAATTACGCCGCAGACACACATCGTTGAGCGCCTGGCCGAGATGATCGCCGACGGCGAGTTAGATGCGGAGTTTATCTGTGTTGAATCTGAGCATTCTGCCATGAGCGCCTGCGTCGGTGCCTCGGCAGCGGGCGCGCGGGTGTTCACCTGTTCCGCAGGCCAGGGCTTGGAATTGATGCATGAGGTGCTCTATATCCCCTCGTCAATGCGGCTCCCGGTAGTCGCCGTGGCGGCGAATCGCGCATTGTCAGGGCCGCTTTCGGTCTGGTGCGATCATTCCGATGCCATGGCGCTGCGTGACATCGGCTGGATCCAGATCTTCGCGGAGAACAATCAGCAGGCGTTTGACCTCACCGTCTGCGCCTACCGGATGGCAGAGGATCAGGACGTTCTATTCCCCGCGATGGTGCACATTGACGGCTTTTATCTCTCACACGTCATCGAGGACATGGAGCTGCCAGACGAAGCAGACGTCGCCGATTTCATCCCTGATTATGAGCATCCGTTCGTGTTGGATCCTGAGAGGCCGGTGAGCATGGGGTGCTATGCCCCGCCGTTCATCTATCTCGAGGCGAAGATGGCGCAGGAAGTCGCGTTTGAAGCGACGAAGCCAAAGATCCTGGAGGTCTGGAAGGCGTTTGGGGAGACCTTCGGCAGATCTTACGAGCCTGTGGAGACCTATCGAATGGATGGCGCGCGCACTGCGCTGCTGACTATGGGAAGCATCAGTGAGAGTGCGATGCTAGCGATCGACGAGCTGCGTTCCGAAGGAAAAGAGGTAGGCCTCATTCGTCTGCGATTATGGCGACCGTTCCCGTTCGCCAAATTCCGACAGGCAGTCAAGAATCTTGACTGTCTGGTGGTGCTGGACCGTGCAATCTCCTATGGCATGGGCGGGCCGGTCTGCGGCGAGGTGAAAGCGGCACTCTACGATAAACGGAAGGATCTCTCGATCGTGAGCTTTATCGCGGGAATTGGCGGTCGAGACATCACGTTAGATGAGTTCAAATATATGATCAACCGCGGTGAGGAAAAAGCAAAGATGGTAGCGTTGGGTGAAGAGCTAGAACCCGAGATCATAGGGGTAAGGGAATGATGCCTGCGATGGGAGAAGAAGGAGAACGAAGCGAGCTGGAGCAAGAATTGAACTTATTCACGCCACTGCTGCTCACGACGGATGAGAACTTTGCTCCCGGGCATCGTGCCTGCATCGGCTGCGGTGAGGCACTCGCCGTTCGGCATGTCTGCAAAGCGCTCGGCACGAATGTGATCGTCGTGAACGCAACGGGCTGCATCGAGATCTTCTCGTCGCTGTTGCCCCAGACCTCGTGGCGTATGCCCTGGATACACACGCTCTTCGAGAATGTGGGTGCGGTCGTTTCTGGCGTCGAATCGGCGTATAAAGCGCGGATACGAAAGGGCAAAATCCCGGATCGCGGCGTGAAATTCGTCGGGATCGCCGGCGACGGCGGCACCACGGATATTGGCTTACAAGCTTTATCAGGCGCGCTGGAGCGTGGCCATAACATCCTCTATTGCTGCTTTGATAACGAAGCGTATATGAACACCGGCATTCAGCGGTCTTCCTCGACACCCTATGGCGCGTGGACGACCACGGCGCCGGTGGGCAAGCGGAGTATCGGGCAGATGACCTGGAAGAAGAATATGCCGGAGATCGTCGTGGCACACCGGATTCCTTATGTGGCCACCGCATGTCCGTCATATCCGCTCGATCTGATGGAGAAAGTGCAGAAAGGTCTGGAGACCGAAGGCCCCGCCTACCTGCATATACTCTCGGTTTGTCCAACCGGCTGGCGGTGCGCGCCGGAAGAGACGATCGAGCTCGGCCGCCTGGCCGTTGAGACCGGTGTCTTTCCCCTGTATGAGGTGATCAACGGTGAATATCGAATGAGTGTGGATTTCTCCGTGCTGAGACCGGTGGGGGACTATTTGCGGCGGCAGGGGCGATTCAGGCATCTGACAGAGAAGGATGTCGATCGTATTCAAGCGCGGGTTGAGGAGGATTATTCGAAATTGCGGGAGAAAACGGGGGCGAACTAAAATGGCGAGAGAAGCAGCTCCCGACGCGGGAGAAACGGCGGCGAAAAAATTCGTACGATTACCTACCCTTCTCGAACGCGGCTTCTTGAATTTGGCGAACGAAGTAACGGCAAAGCGAATCTGCTGCCTCTGTGGCACCTGCGCGGCCTTTTGCGATAAGATCAAGATCGGTGAAAGCGAGGAGGGCAAACAGGAGCCGATTTTTGTGGAGGATTATGATACCGTCTGCGGGCTCTGCTACACCTTCTGCCCGCGAACGTTCTTGCCACAGGAGGAGATCGAGCGGAGACTATTTGGGACCATCCGCAGACGCGCTGAAGAAGATCAGCTTGGTGTGTATCGGAGCGTTTATGCCGCTCGCGCACGGCGGGTAGAGATACTCGAGCAAGCTCAGGATGGTGGAGCGGTTACCGCCCTGCTCGCGTACGCGCTGGAGACCGGCTTACTCGATTGTGCCGTGATTACCACTTCGGACGAGCAGTGGAGACCGAAGACCAAGATAGCGCGAACCTATGAGGAGTTACTCGAGGGCGCGGGCACGAAATACACGCTCTGTCCGAGCGTCACTGGCGTACGAGACGCTCTGAATGCGGGCTGTGAGAAGATCGGGTTCGCGGGCTTGCCCTGTCAGATCCAGGGCTTGCGCAAGGTGCAGACCGCGAATCAGCCCTATGACCTCGGGATCGAGAAGGTGAAATTGATGATCGGCCTCTTCTGTATGGAGAACTTCACGCCAGAGCTACTGGATTACGTGGCGAAGAAGAGTCGCAGCGGCTCGATGAGCGGGATAAGCAAGTTCGAAATTCGCGGTAAGGACTTATTCCTCTACGAGCGGGAGCGGCAGGGGATTCCGTTAAGTGAGATCAAGGACTACATTGGGGACGGCTGCCTGGTCTGCATGGATTATACCGCCGAGCTGGCGGATCTCTCTGTAGGATCGGTCGGTTCCGAGGAGGGTTGGTCCACGGTTCTCGTACGCACGGAGCTGGGAGAGACGGTGCTCAAAGGTGCTCTGAATAACGGCTACCTCGAAGCCACCAAGATAGCGCGCAACGAGTTGGACTCGATCCGGAAGCTGGCGAAGCGGAAGAAGGAGAGCAACGCCAAGAGACGCCGGTGAGTGGCCCTCCCCCCCCCGAGGATAGCGCTGGCGAAAATAACAACCATATGAGCGGGAGCTATGGCAGAGCCGTTTTTATGCTTGCGATGACGAAGGTAAGCTAGATGACGAGGCGAACTACTGTAATAACCGTAACCATTATCAGCTCGTTTGTGCTGCTCGTGATCGTATTATTACCCGGCATCGCTACAGAGACCGGATACGCATCCCCGAACGGCGGGCCGGAAGTTGAAGTAGTGGCACTCCAGCACTGGATCTACGAGCAGGGCTATAATTATACGGTTGCCGAGAACGCGATTACGCGACTCACGCCCGCGGAGCGTGCGACGCTCTGCAGCTACCGCCGGCTGGAGCCGCCGACCGAGCCACTTCCTGAGCATATCAGGTTCCGGCCAGCGGAAGAGCGCGGCAGAACCGAACCGCTGGCAGAATCGCCGGTTGAACAGCTACCCGCCTCGTACGATGCCATGGCGCTTGGCTACGTGACACCGGTCAAGAATCAGGGCGGCTGTGGCAGCTGCTGGATCTTCGCCGCGACCGCGGATCTCGAATCGGATGTCCTGAGGGACGAGGGTCTGGCGTTCGATTTCTCGGAGCAGGAAGTGGGTGACTGCAACATCTGGTCGAGCGTCGGAGGCTACAATTTCTGTGAGGGGGGCACCGGATTGATGATCACTAACTACTTCACCAAGCAGGGCGGGGCAGCCGAGACCTGTCATCCGTACGTCGCAGCGCATGGAACCTGCCGTGATTGCCCGGTCCTCAGAACCGTGGATAACTGGCGCACCATTACGGAGAGTAACGGCGAGAGTCAAGTATACCAGATTAAGAACGCGATTTTGCGGTATGGTCCCGTATTCGCCACGATATACTCAGGTAGTGCAGGGTTTGGAGGGTACAACAGCGGCGTATACGAATACTGGGGTCCGGAACAGCCGAACCACGCGGTACAGATCATTGGCTGGAACGATTCGCTCCCGCATACTCACGGTACCGGGGCGTGGCTGATCAAGAACTCTTGGGGCACGAGCTGGGGCGCCCTTGGGCCCTATCCGGGATGCGCGTGGGTTGCCTTTGGCTCCGCGAACCTCGGTGACGATGCCAGTGCGTTCGTCAGTTACCGGAACGCGACCGACAAGCTCTTTTACAACGACGAGTGCGGCTGGATGGGGTACGTGATGGGCTGTGGCGAGCAGACCGCGTACGGTGCCGTTCGATTCATCCCCTCACAGGCGCTTACGCTAACTGCAGTGGAGTTCTGGGCGATCGACACTAACATGGATTACGAGATCAGGATATACGGGACCGTTACCGCTCATCCTGACTATTACATTTTTAGCGACCAGCTTGGGACGACCCAGACAGGAACCACGGGGGAGTGGGGTTACTATTCGATACCGCTCGAGACACCCGTGCCCTTGGATGCGGGCGACGACGTCATCATCCAGATCAAGTTCACCACGGGGAGATACGGGTATCCTATTCCGATCGACTACTATACCGAGTCCTGGCTGCCGCCGTGGTCAGAAGTAGCAACCTTTTCGGGCGAGAGTTACGCGAGCTGCGGTGGTGCAAACTACACGAAGCCGTATAATCCGTATTCCGGCGAGTACTATGATGTGGGCATACGAGCCCGGGCAGAGCTGCCGAATCAGCCACCCAGGGCCTTCATCGATTCAATCACGCCCAATCCCGCGGTGCAAATACTCGATCTCATCACGTTCTCGGGGAACGGTACGGATGCCGACGGGATAGTGGTTGCGTACAACTGGAGTTCGAGCCTCGATGGGTCCCTTAGCATAGCGGAATCGTTCGCCATTCCCGCTTCAAATCTGTCTGTGGGCACGCACGTTATTTCCTTTCAGGTGCAGGACGACGATGGGGCATGGTCGTCAGAGGCTCTGGTAAATCTGACGATACTGCCCCCACCCAGAGTCTTCGATACCGGGCCCGGCGGCTATCCGAGCATCGCGGGCACGCATAGTGGTACCCTTCGGCCAAATCAGTCGATGCTTGTCTCCAGGCTCTACACGTATCCATGCCCGGGCTCCGGCGGCCACGCTGAGTACTTCCATGTTTATGGGAACGGACTCGACATGAACGCTACGTGGGACGGCTATCACGACGACTGGCACACGATATCTTTTACCGAGCCGTTCATCCTGCAGGGTGGGATGACCTATAACTACGAGCTACGAACCGGCTCATATCCGCAGATCGTGTACGCCTCCAGCAAGACGGTGGCCGGGGGGCTCATCACCTGCTCCTCTTTCGTGGACGCGAATGGGAATGCGCACGTAGATCAAATCCCCGCGATCAGGCTGGAATAAATAGTAGCTGGAGGCTCGTTAGATCCGCAAACGGTCAACTTCCTCGTCCTCAAGCGGTGACACCGTGATTCGCATTCGCGGCCCTTCGCTTTCACACCAGTATTCCACCACCACCGGGTCGGAACGAGCGTCCGAATACCGGGCGGTAAGCCGCGCTGCAAGCTTGATCGTCTCAGGATCGCTCGCCCCTTCTACGATTGTGATCGGACTCCCACAATCCGGGACTTCAAACGCATACGCGTTGGGCGTCTTCAGTGCTAAAAGCAGCGAATTCTCCCGCTCATTCCGGCCTACAATGACCTTCGATACCCTGAAGCGGAAATGCCTGCCCAGTTTCAATACTTGGATGGAACGGTTCGTCACTCTCTCGGCGTGCTCAAACAGATCCCGAACTTTCGCCGCAAATTCCTTATCGGTCAAGAGGCAGCCGCCCGCGGGCGCGGGGTACGCATCCTGGAGTCCGCACTGCTCAGCGAGCGCGATCTGAGGCTTCCGGCTCTTGCCCGAGATGCTGAGCAGCTTCTCGCGGTCGATCCAGCCCTCGCGTTCCGGTATTGTCACCGGTAGGAGCTTTGCTGACAAGGGCCGCAGAATCAAACCCTCGAGACCCGCCTCGCGCTCCTCGAGCGCCAGCGCCTTCCGGTGCTGGCTCATCGGCCGCTCACCAAGCACGTCACCGGTAACGATAAATTTCGCACCCAGCTCGTCAGCAATCCGTTTTGCTTCCTTGAGCATGTAGATCCGGCAATCGATGCAGGGGTTCATGCCGGAGCCGTAGCCGTGTTTTGGGTTGCGAATGACCTCAAAGTAATCAGTTCCGACTTCAACCGTGATGTGGCGAATGTCGAACCGCTCAGCTATCTTGCTTGCGTAATCCACTTTTTCCGCTGCGAACGGTAAGATAAACGTGACGGCCACCACTTCGATGCCTTGATCCAGGACCAGTTTCGTCGCCAGGATCGAATCAAGCCCGCCGGATAGGAGCGTTAGTGCCTTCATGAGTCTTATCCTCTGGCTTGCAGGTTGATATGTTACAACCCGAGCTTCTCAATCGCGATCTCCGCCGCCCTCTTTCCAGAGAGCAGCATCGCGCCGAAGGTGGGGCCCATCCGCGGGAGTCCGTAAGCTGTGGAGACCGCCATGCCCGTGACAATCAACCCAGGATATAACTCCGAGGTCTGTTCGACCACGAGATTCTCGGAGCGCTCCACCCACATCGCGCCCTGCCCCTTGGTCTGCAGCAACCCGCGCTCCTCCAGCTTCTTCACCACCGAAGCGTCATGCCCGGTCGCATCGATTACGAGCTTCGATTCTAATGAGACAGGATCCACCGCCGCTACTTGACGCGGCAGGCTGTAAACCGCGCTCCAGTTCACCACGATCCCACACACTCGCTCTTCATGGAGCACGACATCCTCCAGCGCGACCATGTTCACGAGCTTCGCACCCGCGTCGCAGGCGGCGGCTATCAATTTCGAGCACGCGTGCGGCCCGTCCGCGACGTACAAGCCTGCGCTGTATTCTCTGTAGGGTACCCCGAGCTCGTCAAAAACACGCTCCGCTGGCGCACGCACCGTAACCTTGTTCATCAGAAATCCACCGAGCCAGAATCCGCCGCCAAAGTAATTGTTCCGCTCGATGAGCAGCACCTTGGCACCTGCAGCGGCCAGCTCTCTGCTGGCCATCAAGCCTGCGGGACCACCCCCAACGATGATGACATCAGACTCTACGTACTCAAGCAATTCGGCTGCAAACTCATCCACGATCGCTCTTGTGATCTGACTCTCCGAAACGGGCGCGAATTTCATCGGCTCCATAGGAACACTTTTAACTGTAGCTATTAATAGCTTTGACCGTTCTTCTGACGCGGCATTTGCCGGCACGGCAAGAAGCGTGGGGAATTTAGGGCAAGCGTAAAACCGTCACTTCCGTATCGTGAAAGCCGCGGGCGGCTTTACGTTCGCCATCTTCATCGCGGCCTGTAAGAGCTCGGTCGTCTCGTCCATCGTTCGCCTGTCCACGGGATACGGTACACCGTCCTTACCGCCGAACGCGAACGAGTACTTCACCGGGTCGCGCCAGCTTGCGGGCTCGCCGTAGATCAGCTCGGAGACGAGCGCTAAGGCGCGGACGGTCGCCGGCCCGATGCCCTGAATACTGAGGAACTGCACGTAATTCGACGGCTGTGTGTCGTACGCCGCACGAAGCGCATCCCAGTTCACGCGGCTCGGCAAACGGTACAGGCGCCCTGCTCTTGCTGTTGATTTGAGCTCGCTGGTGAGCTCTGCCTCGGGGACGAGGTCGAATGCGGCGAGTGTGGTCTGGTGCTCCGGCAGCCGCCTGCTTTGCGCGCTTAGATCTTTGTACATGCGCTCTAGCTCGCGCGGCTCGGTCTTGACGAGATCCACGGACGTCCCGCGGCAGCCCCTGCTCGCGCGCGCCGTGAGATCCAGCACCGTCTGGCAGTGCCGACCGACGATGCCCTGATGCGGCTCCTCGACGTACTCCTTCAGGGAGGACGAGAGCCAGTGGTACCGACGCGCGTATCGATCGCTGGGGTTCATCCCCTGCTGGATCACTGCCCACTCCCCGCGCTCCGTAACGAACATCGAGTGATGATAGAGCTGATAGCCGTCCTGCACGCACGCATTATCCACCTTCGCTGAGATACGGCTTGCGTATTTCAACTCTGCGAGGGTGGCATCACTGAGGTTAAAGGTGCCACCGAGCGCGTCGATATCCGAGAGCGTCGATCTCGATCTCTTGCCCTTACCGCCGGCAACGCCGAAGCCGAACTCCTCGGGCTCGATCACCGTTTTCAAAACACCGCACACCACGGTCGTTGTCCCGCTGCTGTGCCAGTCATAAGCGAGCGCGCATGAGAGTGACTGGAACCACAACGGGTCGGCCAAGCGCTCGATCGCGCCGTGCACACCGTAATCATCCACGATCAGCTCGAATATCGCATGTGCTAACCGCTTCATGCGTATGAGCAGCCACTGGGGGGCTTTGCCACCGTGCAGCGGTAAATCAACCGCGCCCAGCCTCCGCAACGCTTCAGATCCTTCCCTTCTTCCCTGCTGAGGTCTTGCCTCGGAACACCCGTCGCCGATGCGACGGGCCACATATCCAATTCAAATCCTTATCAGCTTTAATCTCGGGATGAGCAGGCTCGACGAGGATGATCTCAAACCATTTTCGCTTGCCATCCTCGGCCACCCAGTAGGAGTTCAGCACCTCCATGTTGGGGTACTTCCGTGCGGTGCGCTCCTCGGCGATCCGCTGCAGGCTCTTGGCGGGCGTTATCTTATGCACCGCCAGCCCTTTGGATTTCCTGCCGTGCTTCGGCCTCTGTTTCCGCCGACCGCCCCGGCGCACCTTGGTGCGCACCACAATGATCCCGTGTTTCGCCTTGTAGCCCAACGATCGGGCACGATCCAGTCTCGTCGGATGCGCGAGCCGAACAACTGCTGGCTCCTTCCGCCACGCCATTAATCGTTCCTGCCGGAATTCCTGGACGTAGGACTCCTTTGGCCGCTTCCATGCCTCGCCGATGTATCGATAAAACGACTTTGCCATTTTCGTTCTGCTCTTTTAGTAAGGATCTGTAAGAATAAAAATATCGGAAGGGAAATAAAGATATAAGCTACGCTAGTATCATTCTATTTATTACGTGATAGAAGGAAGGAAGGAAGGAGCCCAAGAGAAGGAAGAAAGGAGAAAGTGATGGTCATGGTGAATAAGCCAAAGCCGTTGGACGTGTTGAACAAAGCGTTGAAGTCCCCGGTCATCGTGCGGATCAGAGGTGGCAGGGAATTTCGAGGTATGCTGGAGGGCTACGACCTCCATATGAATTTGGTCCTGAGCGATGCCGAGGAATTGGGCAGCGACGATACGGTCAAGAGTTTCGCAGGCGAGATACTGATGCGCGGTGACAACGTGGTGTATATCTCACCAACAGTGCAGTCGGAGACGGAGAAGAGCGAAGAGAAGGGCAAAGGTAAGGACGCGGGAGAGAAGGAGCCATGGTAAAGGGCACCGCGTCAATGGGTAAACGGCAAAAGCGGTCACACATTATGTGCCGCCGCTGCGGAAGCGTCGCGTTCAGTGTGCACGCGAAGTGCTGCGTGGCGTGCGGGTTTGGACGCTCGAAGAAGATGCGCAGAGAGTACGGATGGAAGGAGCGCAAGCCGTAGACACGGTAGGGTAAGCGATGCGCATCTCTGCAAGCCAGCGGCCGAGGTAGCTAAGTGGACTAAAGCGCCGGCCTTGAGAGCCGGTGTCCCGCACGGGACACAAGGGTTCAAATCCCTTCCTCGGCGTTCCTCTGGGCGAAGATCACTGGTACTATCACGCACACACACATATATCCTCAAGGGGGAGATGATGATGGAAGAATATGTTACGCTTTTGGATCGTGCATTGAAGCAATTACCGAGCACGAGGACCAGCGATGAGCGGTTCGTTATTCCGCTGCTCAAGGTCTTCGTGGAGGGCAAGACCACGATCTTTGACAATTTCGATGTGGTCTGCAATTACATCCGCAGGGAGCAGGAGCACGTGATGAAATTCCTGCTCAACGAGCTCGGAACTGCGGGCAAGATCATGGGTGACCGGGTTGTGTTCCAAGGCAAATTCACGCGCGAGGTGGTAGAGCGCCAGATTCAGCGCTATATGGATGAATACGTGCTCTGCTGGGAATGTAAGAAGCCTGATACGCACTTCGAGAAGCAGGACCGCATCTGGGTGCTGAAGTGCGATGCATGTGGTGCGATTCGCCCGATCATCAAGCGCCGTGGCGGTAAGAAGAGTTAATTCACCCGGTCAAGTTCAGTACAGGTGCTGCGGCTTTCGTATGTGAGTTATGTGGCTTCTCTGCGGATGGTGACCAGTTTTAACCCTCGCCCCTCAGGGCATTCACCGGGGACCTCGCCAATGACCTCGAGGATAGTGCAGCGGTCGCCCGCTTTGAGCCCTTGGGGGTGGCAGGCGTTAAAGAGCTCACAGTCTGATCCAGCGCAATTTGGCGGCTCAAAAACGACCTTCGAGTTCTTGAACGTGTATGCAGATTCAATCGCTGCGGTTATCGGCGCTTCCGTCACCTCCACCACACAGACACCGTCTTCATGAATGTAGCAGTCATGCTTGATATCGCTTCTCACGTTCGCGACTCGATACCGACGACCCATCTCCAGATTCGCACAGGCGTTCTTCAACTTACACTCCTCGCACTTCTTCGAGGCACCGAGGAAGATAAACTCTTCACCTACCTTCGCGATTTTCGCGCCCAGCAATGTGACGACACGTCCCTCCTCCATCCTCTCTCCCCCCTCTTTTGCTAACCGCTCCCACAGACCGTCCATTTTTCCTGCTTGCTCTTTCTCTCTTTTACTCGAGCACCTGCGTCACCACGGCAAGTCGTTCCGCAGCCTCGTAGGTGAGCCCGGAATCACCCAGGATGGTGTACCTCCCGGGGTTGATCGTGTGCGCGAGCGTGAGTGCGTGGATAAGCTCGTCGTCTCGAACGCCCAACTCCTTTGCGGTCGTTGGCGCGCTGATATCCTTCAGCACGGCCCGGATATGCTGCCAGTTCTCGCTATAGAGGTGGGTCATCATGATGGTGCCAATGCCACACTGCTCGCCATGCAGGGCGGGCCGCTCAGCGACCATATCGAGCGCGTGGCTGAATTTATGCTCTGAGCCAGAAGCTGGAGCGGAAGAGCCTGCGATGCTGATCGCGACACCACTAGAGACCAGGGCCTTGAGCACGGTTCGGACAGAAGGCTCGTCTCGCTGCTTTATCTCCTTAACGTTCTCGATGATCATGTTCGCAGTCATCCCGGAGAGTGCGGCGGCGTAGCTGCTGTAGTCCGCGTTCCGCAAGCGGTGTGCGAGCTGCCAATCCTTAACGGCCGTGTAATTGGCGATGATATCGCCGCAACCCGCGGCAGTGAAGCGGTAGGGTGCGGCGGAGATGATCGCGGTATCAGCGACGATCGCGAGTGGCGCGTGTGTGGGGACGGAGACGGGTGGTTTAGTTCTGTCCTCGTTCTTAATCGACGCTCGCGGCGATGCGATCCCGTCATGGGAGGCGATGGTGGGAATCGAGATGAAGGGGATACAAAGCTCAAAAGAGACAGTTTTGGCGGTATCGATGACCATCCCACCGCCGACAGCGAGCATGACATCCGCCTTATGCTCGGTCGAAACGGCCTTCACGGCATCGATGGTCTCGTAACTGATACGCTCCACTTCGATCAGATTGACCTCGTAGCCCGCATCGTTCAGGAGCTCACAGACAGTTTCGCCTGCTATTCTCTTGGTGATCGGGTCTGCGATGACATCGACCCGTTTCCCGACCTCCAGATGCTTGCATATGGTGCCAATCTCCTGCACGGCGTCCCGCTCAATTAAAACTGCCCGCGGCAATTCCATCCACTTCATGTTTTTCCGCCGTATCGCTCAGTATTCCTGACCGCTAGCTTGATTATTTTAGGAGCCGCGGTTAGATAAAGTTATTACTACGCTCACCGCCCTGATTGCGCAGACATTACTCCAGATTGGTCACGGTGTACGATCTACACCCCAGCCCCAGCCGCTCGGCAAGAGCGAACTGGATCTCGCCATGAACGCCCGCGGCCTCTGCGAGAATGTTCCGTCCCGCAGCTGCTTGAATGAGCTCGAAGGATGCTTGCTTGCTCGATGCTGACGACATCGTGGGATGCGAGCGCGCCAAGATCGGGAATGAATGGTCGCTGTTGAACGGTGCAGTCGCACAGGGTAGTAACGTCCGTGAGGAAATTGATGAAGCAGATATTATCCTCGAAGTGCTTGAGGATCGCCTTTGCCGCTTCGACCAGCGCGCGCGGTCGTGTACTGCTCGTACCAGCCCTCGGGGCGGTGCATCGCGCCCGTTGGACCGGTTCTGATGCATTGCGCACAGCCAACGCAGCCCTGAGGATCGATCGCGGGGTAGTCGTCCATCTAGATGACCGAATAAGGACAGGCGTCGATGCAGCTCGGGCACTGCTTGCAATTCGTTTCATCGAATTCGGGTATCGAGAACCGGTGCACCGCTCGCTTCCCGTTTTTCGTGCAGCAGCCCATGCCCAGATTCTTCAGTGCACCTGCATAGCCCGCGCTAAGATGCCCGGTGCAGTGCGTCACCGTTACGAGGTAATCAGCCTCGTAGATTGCCTGACCGAGTTCGATCTCTTTCACGAACTCGCCACCGGTCTCTATAAGCAAACCGGATTCGCCCGTAAGGCCGTCGGCGATGATCACGGGCGCCCCGAGTGTCGCGAAGTTGAAGCCGTTCTGTCGTGCTGTATTGAGATAATCGACGGCATTGTGGCGGTCGCGAGAGTACAGGGTCGTCGTATCGGTCAGGAACGGCATTGCACCTGTAGCTATAAGTGCCGCCACGAGCTCACGCACGAACGGTGGGCGAATAAACTGGTAGTTGATGAGCTCGCCCCATATGGAGCTTCACCGCGACCAGCGCGCCCCTTTCCCGCTCGATAACTCGCTGAAATAGATCGCGGATCTGCGCAGGGCGGTCGAGATTCGCGAGCCGGTATACTTCCGTCATGGCAGTAAGAGGTAAAAGCCTCACTTCATGTTAAGATACATTAATGCAGCGAGACAAGGTGAGCCTCGACATACATCTTCTGGCTGAAGGACGAAAGTCTTGAAGACGCGGAGAATTTAACAGATCCTGATATTCTTGCTCGTGAGATTGCTGAGAATCTTGAAGCGGCGCTGGAGCAGTTCAGCATATTAGTACCTAAGTTTCAGAGGATAAATAGCCATAGACTTTCTAGCAACAAACTTTGCCACTATTTCCAGTAAACGGAGGCATTTGGTTGGCTATTCGCATCCGTAGTCAATAACCGGTATGTGGCACCGCGGAAATAAACGCACCTTTGCGAAGAACTATCGTCCCCAGAAAACTTCAAATTCGTGGGAGAAACAGAAATAAATCGAAAGCTTTTTATTGTGTAGTCACTAACTTAAAAGTATGTACCTGAAGGCGGTAAAGGTGAAAGGGCGGGAGTATTATTCCATCGTCGAGAGCGTGAGAATAAACGGCAAACCCCGCCATAGATTTGTAAAATACATTGGGGGCAGGGATAAACTGATAGAACGCCTGTTAAAAGGTGATGAATTGACAATAAAAGCGGTAAAAGTTCCACATGTCCTGGATTATGGGGACGTCGCCGCACTTTATAAAGTTTGTGAAGTCCTTGACCTTAGGCAGATAATAAATAGGCATGCTTTTAAGGGCGGTGGCGTGGATGTTGGCATTCAGGCGATATTTATGGCAATTAACCACTGTGTTGACCCGGTGAGCAAAAACCAGTTTGAATTCTGGTATAAATACACCGTTCTGGAGAAAATAACCACTATAAAAGCTGAAAAGTTGAATGCCGAGAACCTGTGTACTGCACTTGACTATTT
>Ga0265594_1000976_pt1 | contig 22858 bp, 19 predicted proteins | sample saktaG_11_FD_190147 | JGI IMG/M metagenome (GOLD analysis project Ga0265594, IMG submission 190147) | Saline water microbial communities from Sakinaw Lake, British Columbia, Canada - sak_2011_5_24_80m | ecosystem: Environmental > Aquatic > Non-marine Saline and Alkaline > Saline ... | reverse complement strand
GCTTCACTTAACGTTGTAAAAATAATCAAAATTTTAAACCTAAAAATAATGTATAATAAAAAGAGCATTAATTTTGTCCACTTGAAAGAATATACTCTAAAAAAGCATTAAAAATGTCCTTTATACCGAATTATTAATTAATTTTATAGCGGTATGACAGATAAGTGGGTATTAATCCCGCCCGAACACCAAGCTGCAAAACGTTACCAACAAGGCGAAAAAAAGACAGCAACAATAATGACAAAGAAAAATGGTTTGAAATAAAACCGGAAATATTTTTGCAAAATCCATTGCAGTTTAAAAATAAAGTTTTATCTTTGCAAATTATTACAAGTTGTCAACAACAACCTTGTGAAACTTAACAATTACTTTTTGAGCAGATACTTTAACACTTCCTAAAATACCATCATATTTTCTGAAGTCAATAATAATTTTTATAGTTTATAAAATTAATTTTAGGTAACAACTTCTACATAAAGGTTCATAATTATCTTTCTCTCCTAAAAGCACTAATTTTTTATCAGCAACAATGCGATGTGAATAATGAGCCAGATTACCACATTTTATACAAACAGCATGAACCTTAGTAACATATTCTGCTGATGCTAATAATGAAGGAATAGGTCCAAAAGGTTTTCCCTGAAAATCCATATCCAAACCAGCTACTATTACTCTAATACCTCTATTTGCAAGTTCATTACAAACAGAAACTATATTATCATCAAAAAATTGGGCTTCATCAATACCTACTACATCTATATCTGTAGCAAGTAATAAAATTTGTGAAGAATTATAAACAGGTGTTGAAATTACAGAATTAGAATCATGTGATACTACATCCTCTTCATCATAACGAGTATCTATTTTAGGTTTAAAAATTTCAACTTTTTGTTTAGCAATTTTAGCCCTTTTTAATCTACGTATTAACTCTTCGGTCTTGCCCGAAAACATAGAGCCACAAATTACTTCTATCCATCCTTTACGTTCTGAATGACCTATAGAATTTTCTAAAAACATATAATAAATTTTTATTTTTTTTGTAATACCAATTTGTTAAAATTTATGGTTCTTCGGTAAAATGTGTGGAAAAAATGTTATAAGGAAATAAATATATAGAGGAAATAGGGGAAATAAGGGATGTAAAAAAAGGTAATCGTTCATAGCTTATTATTTTATAACTGTTTGTATGATTAAACATATATTAATTAATTGACCTAATTTCTATCAGGCAACTGCCTGATGACCTAAAAAATGACCAATACCCAATGCAAAATGACCAAAATAATGACCAATGCCCCAATTTAGACATTGGAAATTAGGGCTTGTTTAGGTCAATTAGAAATTAGAGCAATTAGAAATTTATTTTATATTATATTATAGATTACAAATTAGCATAATACGTATGTTTGCAAAAGTATTAAATTTATTTAAGTCCCTTTAAGTTTTTATTTTTTTTATAAGTCCCCTTAATTTATGATGTCTGTTTTACAAACTATTTTTTTAATTATTTTAGGATAAAATTCATATTCTAATAAATGAACTTTGTTTGCTAATGACTCTGGGGTATCATTCTCATCAACTCTACATTTAGATTGAAATATTATTTTCCCTTTATCATAGTTATCGTCAACAATATGTATGGTAATTCCTGTTTCCTTTTCTTTTGCATCAATAACAGCTTTGTGCACATTTAGTCCATACATTCCTTTACCTCCATATTTTGGTAATAAAGCAGGATGTATATTTATTATTTTATTAGCATAAATTTTTAAAATATTATTAGGAATTTTTATCATAAATCCGGCAAGGACTATAAAGTCAATTTTATACTCTTTAAGTTTATCAATGATAATATTAGTATCATTAAGTTCTTTTTTGTTAAATATAAAAGATGAAATAGATAGTTTTTTTGCACGTTCCAATACATAAGCATCTTTTTTATTTGATAATATAAGAGATATCTTTATCTTGTTGCTATCAAAAAAATATTTACTTATTCTTTGTGCATTAGTTCCATTACCTGAAGCAAAAATTGCAATGTTTTTCATGTGTTTATATTTTTATAGTTAGTTTACCCAGTGAAATAATTTTGCATAGCAAAAATAATCAGGCAGTTTGCCTGATTATTTCACTGGGTGAATTTTTAATTACTTTTGGACAATGGCATATATAATTATTCTTTTACTTCAATGAGTTCAGTTGTCAATGTCTGAAATACGTTGACCGTTTTTTACTCAAAATTAAGTAACAAAAATAGTAAAAAAATGGCAACAAGAAAAGGATTTAAGATGACGACTTCTGAACGGAGGCATCGTCATTTCAGTAACAGTTTCAAAATTCAAAAAGTTAGAGAGAGTAAACGGCGTAATAAAAAACAATTACCTGATATATAAAAATAGGATATTCGATATTTTTTATGGATAAAGAAATATGTTAGGTGTATATGTATATAAGGATATAAGGCATAAAGGTATAAGGTATAAATTGAATAACTTATTTTTTTATATCCCTTATTTCCCCTATTTTCTCTATATATTTATTTCCTTATAACATTTTTTCCACACATTTTACCGAAGAACCTTAATTAACAATGCCAATAATAACAAAGCATAAAGTTCCAAGTACAAAGCACAACAGATAATGGTTTTTTAATTAACCCTATAAACTGTTATCCTTTTTATGATTAAATTCTAATATTTTATTTAAACCAATTAATACAATATTTGGATTTGCAAAGGTGCTATTTTTTAATTTTTTTTCTAAAAAAATATTATCTCCTCCGCTTAAAATTATTTTTAAAGAAGAAAATGATTTTTTATACTGTTCAATTATATTATCTATTTCAGATATAGTACCATTTAATACACCTGAAAGAATTGACTCTTTGGTATTTTGTCCAATTAATTTATCATATTTTTGTATATTTATTAACGGTAGTTTATCTGTAAAAGTATGTAAAGATTTAAAACGTATTGATATTCCCGGTGAGATGCTACCTCCCAAATATTCATTTTTAGAATTTACAAAATCATATTTAATACATGTGCCTGCGTCAATAACAAGGATATTTTTATTTGGAAATAAATGATTAGCCCCTACAACAGCAGCAAGTCGGTCATTGCCAAGCGTTTCAGGACTCTTGTATTTATTTAAAACAGGAACAGACGTCTTATAATTAAATTTAATAAAAAAAAATTTTCCTTTAAAAAAACTGTTGAAAGAATCAGGATAATCAACAACTGAAGAGATTATCACAGAATCTATATCTTTATATTTTTTGGTAAAATAAATTAAATGGTCTAAATTAATTTTTTTAAATATTTTTAACTCAATTAAAATATTATCTTTAAAAATAGCTATTTTCTTTTGTGTATTACCAAAATCTATTATTAAATTCATTAAACCGTGAATATTTATAAATTTTTGATGCTAAATTAATATAATTTGTAAAATTTTAGCATGAATTATTCATAAATTAAATAATTATTTTGTTACAGATATTTAGTAAATTTGCTAATCATCGTATCCATTTAGACATAAAGTCCTATATATAATGTTTATTTCAGTCATTAATGAGACCGATAGCAAACTCATTTATTATAAACCTTTAAATTTTAATAATAATGAAAATACATAATTTTGAACTTTAATCTAAAAAAATAATTTTTTATTAAACGTATTAATGATTTAATTTGTAAATTTGCAAGAGTAAAAAATATTAATAATAAAATAATGTTTTACTTTTATATCAAATTTAACCTGTAATTACTAATAACATAATACAATGAAAAATATAAATTTTTATTTATCTTTTCTAATTATCTTGTTTTTAATTGTAATTAGCAATAGTGCTGATGCACAAATAAGTCATGGAGGAATTCCCCCAAGTTTTACAGAAAAATCTATATCAAATAGTTATGATATAATAGAGTTTTCTGAGCCTGAAATGGGAAAAATTGCAGAACAAGATAAAGAAAATGCAGGAAAAAAAGATGTTATTCGTAGAATAGCTGTGTCAATACAGGCAAATTTGAATACGGAAAATTCAGGCACTTGGACAAACTTACCTGATGGCAACGCTAGGATTTGGAGATTAAAGATTAAATCAAAACACGCTTTGGCATTAGGCATATATTACGATAACTTCTGGTTGCCGGTAGGAGGACGACTTTATTTATATAACGAGGATAAAACACAGGTAATAGGAGCGTTTACAGAACAAAATAACCCCAAAAATGGCTTGTTTGCTACTGAATTAATACAAGGCGAGACAGTTACCCTTGAATATTTTGAACCTGCCAAAAAATTTGGCAATTCTGTAATAAATATTTCAGAAATTGCATACTTATATAGAGATATTGACTTTGTATTTAAAAATAAAGGACCTGAATTTGGTTCTTCCGACTATTGTGAAGTAAATGTTAATTGCTCACCTGAGGGAGATAACTGGTATGACCAAAAGAGAGGCGTTGCAAGGATATTAGTTAAAGCAGGAACAAATTACGGATGGTGCTCCGGCTCTCTGATAAATAATGTTAACCAGGATTGCACTCCTTATTTTTTAACAGCAGACCATTGTGCCACTGGCACTAGTGCTTTAGACCTTAATCAATGGGTTTTTTACTTTAACTATGAAGGAACTGCATGCTCTAATCCTTCTACAGAACCTACTCCTAATAGTATGACAGGCGCTACTTTAAAATCAAGAAATGATGTCAGTACCGGCTCTGACTTTTATTTTGTATTATTAAATGATACTGTGCCTAGTTCATACAATCCTTATTATAATGGTTGGAATAATGAAAATTCTGCCAGCCCAAGTGGTGTTGGAATACATCATCCGTCAGGAGATATTAAAAAAATATCAACTTATACCTCATCATTAACATCAACAGAATATAATGGTAATGGTTTGCAATCACACTGGCGAATTTTTTGGTCTGCCACAACAAATGGACATGGCGTAACAGAAGGCGGTTCATCAGGTTCTCCTATCTTTGATAATAATGGCAGAATTGTTGGTAGTTTAACAGGAGGTTCTTCTTATTGTGATACCCCTGATGACCCTGACTATTACGGAAAATTTTCATATCACTGGGATATGAATGGCTCTACTGCCCCAGAAAGATTAAAAGATTGGTTAGACCCTAATAATACAGGAGCAATAACTTTAGATGGAACAAATTCCTGTGGTATTATTCCGCCGCCACCACCTCCACCGCCCGGAGCATGCGACACATTACGTTTTCCTTTATCAGGAACTATTACAACATATCATCATGATGGATTTGGATATCTAAATGGAAATAATATATATGAAGATTTGATAAAAGCAGAATATTTTTCATCATATTCACCATATACTGTCATAAAAGGTGTTTTATTCAAATTTGGTGCTGCCACAGGTTCTTCAACTGTTGTAGTTGCTGTATGGGATAATTCAGGAAACTTTGGAGACCCGGGATCTATGCCTGTTGCAGTTAAAACAGTTTCTTTAAGCACTATTGAAAATGATATAAGCAACTCTCAATATACTTATGTAGAATTTGATACTATTGTTCCCATCACAGGTCCTTTTTATCTTGGCGTAATGCTGCCAACAGCAATAGGAGATACATTAGCCCTTGTATCAAATACAGCAGGTGATACAGACCCATCTACAGCATGGGAAATGGAAAAAAATCATGAATGGATGAGCTATACAGATGCTTATGGCATTTATGACTTACGTCTTGCTATATTCCCTTATGTTTGTAATGCAACATCTGTGAATGAAACATTTATTGAAGATATTAATATTTATCCAAATCCTGTTAAAAATATTATTAATATAGATTTTGGAAATATGTTAATTAATGGTGTAAAAATTAAAATATATAATATATTAGGAGAAACTATTCTTATAACTGAAAGAAAAGGATTGGTTTCAAGAAATATTTCAATTGATATTTCCAACAATTTTTCAGGAATGTATTATATAGATATTCAAACTCTGGATAAGACAATCACTCGTAAAATATCAATAGTCAGATAATCATCAAAATCAGAAATTTTTTAAAGTTAGAATTTGTATATAAAATACTATTTCGGCTTTGCTCAATAATCAATATTTATTTTAATAATAATGATAATTAGTAAAACGAATAAATGATCTTAGTGAAATACCTGATAAATCAGGATTTTATTAGGCAATTGCCTGATAACAGGAAAATTTTTACAATTTTTTTAATTTTTTAAAAATAATAATATGGATATTACAACAGTTATTTGTTTGATAATAATAGGACTTGCCGCGGGCATATTAAGCGGATTAGCCGGTATTGGCGGCGGAATAATAATGGTTCCGGCTCTTGTACTGATTTTAGGACTGTCACAAAAATATGCACAGGGAGTAAGCCTTACTATGATGTTATTGCCAGCAGGAATATTAGCGGTTTATAATTATTATAAAGCCGGCTATGTAAACATTAAGTTTGCTTTAATTTTATTTATTGCATTTATTATTGGTGGATATTTCGGCTCAAAAATTACAATAAATCTAATCTCTGAACCTGTACTAAAAAAAGTGTTTGGTATATTTATGATTATTGTGGCTGTTAAAATGATTTTTTGGAAATAATATAAAATCAGTATGACAAAAATTCTAAAGGAAATTTTTATAAAAAAAAGACGTGACAGTAAATACTTTTTATAAATTTTTAATAAAGGATTGAGATATTTTTATAATGGGTTTTATGCTAAAAATTGGCAGGCATTTCAGCGTACTAATCTTTCAAATTGCTACACCATTTATTTATTGTTAATACGTTCATATTTACCACTTTCTGCCCAATTTTTTATATTGCGTGTTATTCCCTGTGCTTTATTCATTTCGTCAGTATCTCAATGTTGGCAAGACATACTCTTTTGCAATTTTTGGACTGTGGGTTGTTGTGTCATTTATTACGCTTGCACCCTAGCCTTCAATTTTTTTTATCATTTTATCAAAATCGCTTTCAAACAATTGGTCTTGAACAATATGATATTTTTTAAATTCGTTTTCGGCAAATGTTTTGGCTATTTCTGCGGTAACTTTTCCAAAATCTCCTAAAATATCTTTATGGTTAAATTGTAAAAAAGTATTTAATTTTGTAGCCCAATCTTTCATTGTCATTGGTATTTTGTTTTCGGCCTGGTCTTCTGCATAATCAAGATACATTGTTACAATGCGGTTTAATGGTTTAATCTCTTGCTCTGTAAGATAGTTTTTTGCAATACCAACATCCGACTTCCTTATTTTTCCGGTTGGTGAGTTTTTCCAAGAAGTTAAACCCATTTTGTTTTTTTTGTGGTTGGCTCTGGAACTTATTATTTCGGCAGCAGTTTGTTTTGTTATTGCATAATGCAGTTTGTTTTGAACATTTGCAAAAAACTCTCTTGTTAGCTCACTATCTCTGTTGTAATCTATACTGCATTCCGAATAAATATCGGTTATTTTTTGATATAATCTGCGTTCGCTGCTTCGTATATCTCTAATTTTTTCAAGTTGTTCATCAAAATAATCTTTACCAAAAATTGGTGTAGGATTTTTTAATCTCTCTACATCCATAGTATAGCCCTTTATGATAAACTCTTTTAATACTTGTGTTGCCCAAATTCTAAATTGTGTTGCCCGGTTTGAATTTACTCTATACCCAACTGCTATTATTACATCTAGATTATAGAATTTGGTTTTTTTTGTTTGTGTTTTTTCTTTAATTGCACCGTGCTGAGTGGTTGTTTCCAAAATGGAAACAACCAAATTCTCGTTTAACTCTCCATTGTTAAATATATTGTTTATGTGTTTAGAAATTGCAGGGACATTAACATCAAAAAGTTGTGCAATTTTTTTTTGTGGCAACCAAATAGTTTCGTTCTGCAATAAAACATCAACTTTAATATCACCATTTGGCGATTTATATAATAAGAATTCTGAAAATTCAGAGGTGTTATTCTGTATCAGTTTTTTATTGTCATTTTTCATCTTATACCTTTTTAATCCAACAAATCATAATTTAAATATTTTACACACAATACATTTTTTGCAAAAGCCCTTTTTTATATTCTTTGGTTTGCTCTATCTGTTCACTTACCGCATTTATTTTGTCATCTATTTTTGATAAAAAGTTGGCGATTTTGGTTTGCTCAGGAATTGAAGGGCAATTGATTTTTAATTTTCTAATCTCAGTTCCACTTACTGCTGTAAACGTACTGCCTTGTTCTATGCTACTCCATTTGGTTTTTTCGGGTTGATACTTTGCGTGTCGGCAAAAAACCAAATGTGATATTTGTGCGGTGGGTTTCCTTTTATTTTGCTCATATTTCATTCAATACTCTGTTGTTTTTTAGCATAGGGACTAACTTGTTTATCCAACCAACTTATTACATTAAAACTGTTATTTATTTTTAGCAAATATAAATATTTTTTTAATTCAACTATAAATATATTGTATTATACTGACAACTTGTCATATAAATTTAATCTTGTTTTTATAAAATAAGACATTTTGTCATAATTTGTTGTAAAATAGCAACTGGTATATAAATTGACATAATTTTATTAATTAAAAAAATGTTTAACTAAAAAATAAGGAGGACTTAATTATGTTACCATTATTAAAAAAACAAACAGTATTACCAAATTTTATAGATGACTTTTTTGGCAATGATTTTTTGCCGAGTTTTAGTTTTCAGGAACAAGGTCTTAATATACCTTGTGTTAATATAAGCGAGGATAAAGACAAATTTGATATTGAACTATCTGCTCCCGGATTTGTAAAAGAAGATTTTAATATTGATTTGCAAAATGATATATTAACTATATCATCTAAAAAAGAAGAAGAGAAAGAGGAGAAAGATAAAAAATATATTAAAAAAGAATTTATCCACACTTCATTTAACCGTTCTTTTGGCTTGCCTGATAATGTTGATACCAATAAGATAAAAGCTTATTACAAAGATGGTATCTTGTATGTTGGTATTCCTAAAAAAGAACAGGAAAAAGAAAAGTTGTCAAAAAGCATTAAAATTTCTTAACAAAAAAAAGAGGCGAACAATGTCTTTTGATATTGTTCGCCCCTTTAATATATACTCTGCTAAATCGGTATAAATTTTACCAATCAAGGTATATATTACTATTTAATTCCTTTACTGGAAGCAGTTTTTACAGTATTCCATCCTTTTATTACACAATAATCTGTTTTTGCAAAATCTTCTTTTTTTATGTAATCAGTAGTTATTTCACCTTGAAAAGGGAAAGGTTTTTTATATTCAACATTTTCCTGTTGATTGTTTTCCCCGCAATCACTAATATCTAAATGAAAAGGCAACTTCATACCTTTAGCATCATAAAATAGAGTACTAACACTACATGATACTCCATAAATGTCTTTAAACGGCGTTTTTTTAAGTTTTCCAGGTGTGTATATTGCTGTTCCTGTTACCTTTATTATACCTGTTCCATCTTTATCAGTTACTTTTTCCATCTTACAGTCAATAATTTCTATTTTGCCCTCTTTAAGTGCTTTCTTTGCCATGGTTTTTGCATCACCTTCTGCATTACCTGCTGCCTGTTTTCCTATTTGTGCATTTACCTTTGGAGCAGCACAAACAAAGAACAATGCAATTGCAAACATTACTGTTACTTTTAAATAATTTTTTTTCTTCATTTTTTTAAATTTTAATTAATTAATTTAGTGTTCTCTCATCTTTTTCGTATCCATTGAGAGATTATGGATATGTTGAAAAATTAAAAATTTTGGCTAAAATACAAAAAAAATCATATAAAAAATAATTTCTAATAAATAATAATTTTTTTTGTTCATTCTAAAAAAAGTTAAAATTATTTTTTTAATTTTAATTTAGAGTCAGTGTGATGAAACTTTAGACCTTTTAAAGTCAAAATTTCATTACGAAAAATCACTCATGTTCACAAACTCTGTAAGGATAAGGCAATCTTGTTACTATAATCTCTCTGTGTTTATTTACTTTCCTTGTTCTTGTAATTCCCCTAATCTTTTGGCTATCTGTTCATATATTTTCGTAAGTTTCAGGGGGTTTTTCTCATATTTTTTATCCATTTTTTCTGAATAAGCACTTAGATCATCTTCAGTAATCCCCAATTTTTTATACACATCTTCCATTTCTTTAGCCATTTTTTCGCCAATCTGAACCATTTCTTCAGGAGTTTTGTTTTCTGTATCTTCAGCATATTTCATCGGGATATATGTCATCTGTGCTGAAATTTCTACTAACATAGCATCGTTCATTTTGCCTTTTGTTACATTTATTGTTGAAGATTCTTCTACTTTTCCCTTATCTTTTACTTTTGATGTTTCTTTATCCTTTTGGGATCCGCCATTACAACCTGCAAAAAACAATGCAATAGCAAACATTACTGTTGTCATTAAATAAATTTTTTTTCTCATCATTTTTTAAATTTTATTTTATTAATTTATTATTTGTTCTCTCATCTTTTTTTGTATCCATTGAGAGATTATGGATATGTTAAAAAGTTAAAAAATTTTGGCTAAAATAAAAAAAAGCCATATAAAAAAATAAATTTAATGCTATAAAAAAATATTTTATCACAATTCATATTATTTTTATACTTTTATCATTTTTAATCTTAACGGGGTAAACTAAATACAAAAATATAAACAGATGAAACATCCATGACTGGATAATTAAAAATTAAAAAGACACACAAGGGAATGATTATAAGATGAAACTTGAAATTCGAATTTTTTCTATATACACCAAATTTCTAATTTCTAATTTTTGACAATAAGTTTTTCTAAAATTTAAACAACTAATAATCAGCTAATTACGAAAATATAAACATATGAAAAATATCATTAAAGAGCAAATTGTTCAAATGCTTAACATTATTAATGAACAAAGTGAAACTATAAACAGATATCAAAATAAAATTTCACAAATTGACCTTGACATTATGCTGTCAAATATTCGTCAGTTATATGAAAAATATTATGAACTTAATAAAATAAACAATTGTGAAACTCCTGTTTTAAATAAGAATATAAAGATAGAAGAACAAGTTGCTTTTTATAAACATACTAAAAAAGAAACTGTTAGGATTGATAATAACAAAATAAAAAAAGAAAAAATAAGTCATATAACAAAAACAATTATAGCTGATAAATTTAAGGATAAAAAAGAATCAATTAACGAAAAAATTGCTCAAACAAAAACAGACAAAAGTATTGGTTCTAAAATGCAACACAATCATATTACAGATTTAAAAGCAGTTATTGGTATAAACGAAAAGTTTCTTTTTATCAAAGAACTTTTTAATGGTAATATGCAAGAATATAATAAAACTGTTAACAAATTAAACGACTGTAAAAGTCATAAAGAAACCAATAATCATATTAACACACTAATAAAAAAATATAAATGGAATAACGAATCAGAACCTGTAAAAAGATTTAATGAATTACTTAAAAGGAAATTTGATTAATTAAAACTCAAATATTCATGACCAAAGACAGTTATTAAATTATGAATTATGAATTACGGATTACAAATTACGGATTATGAACTTCATATTTTGAACATTGAACTTGTTAAAAATATAAACAGATGAAACATCCATGAGGAACAAGTTTCACACAACAATAGTATGAAAATAAAGATTAAACAACAAAATTTAAAATCTAAAAGCCAAAAGCTAAATGCTAAAAACCCGAAGTGATTGAAAATCAACCAATTACGAAAATATAAATAAATGAAAGTACTCTCTGTAAATATTTCAAAAACAAAAGGAATAAAATATCCTGTCCGGGAAATAATAGTTAATAAAAATGGCATAAAAGACGATTTTCACTTTGGTTCATGGCCTCGTCAGGTAAGTATTTTGGCAAAACACCATATTGATGTTTTCCAAAAAATTACAAAAGGAAGAACTTTTAACTATGGCGAATTTTCTGAAAATATTACTGCTGACAAGATGGGAAATATAAAAGTATCAATTTTAGATAGTTTTAAAATAGGTACTGCTGAATTAGAAATTATTCAATTAGGAAAACCTTTTCACGATAAATTTGAACTACCGGGTCATTATATTATGCCAAGACAAGGTATTTTCTGTAAGGTTATAAAAACAGGAGTAATAAAACCGGGAGATGAAATAAATTTTTATCCTAAAATTTTTAATATTAATATAATTACATTAAGCGACAGAGCCAGTAAAAAAATATATGAAGATAAAAGTGGTAAAAAAATTATTGAACTCACAAAAGTTTTTTGTCTAAATAAAAAATGGAAATATAATATTGACTATAAAATTATTCCTGATGACACAAAAATTTTAAAAGCCACTATAGAAGATGCAAAACAAAAAAATACAGATATTATTTTTACTACCGGAGGCACAGGACTTGGTCCAAAAGATATTACACCCGATGTAGTAAAACCAATGCTTGATAAAGAAATACCCGGAATAATGGAAATGATACGATTAAAATTCGGGCAGGAAAATCCCAATGCTTTATTGAGTCGTGGAATAGCAGGCACATTAGATAACAGCATTATTTTTACACTTCCCGGAAGTGTAAAAGCTGTTGAAGAATATTTAAACGAAATATTTAAGACACTTGAACATCTAATATATATAATACACGGACTAAATGTTCATTAAAAAAGGATAAACTAAATACCTGAAAATAAAAAAAATGTTTAAAAAGATAATACAAATATTAAAAAACAAATACGTATTAATAACATTAGCATTTATTATATGGTTACTCTTTTTTGATAAAAATAATATAATTTCACAAATAAAATTAAGAAAAAATCTTAAGCAGATAAAACATGATAAAGAATATTATACAAAAGAAATACAAAAAGACAGCATTTCTACACAAGAACTCCTGACAGACACTTCTAATCTTATAAAATTTGCCCGCGAAAAATATCTAATGAAAAAGGACAGTGAAGATATCTTTCTAATCATTAGGGAAAAATAAATATCTCCATAAATTTTCTCCACAAAAACAAATTGTGACCACTTGTTCCAACCACTTGTTTGCTTAATTATATCGTTTTTTATAATACTTTTGCATCATATTTAAAAATATATATCAGGGATGGATAAAACAGAAAGATTAGGTAAAGAAAAAATCAGCAAATTACTTATAAAACTCTCTCTTCCTGCAACAGTCGGTATGTTTGCTATGGGACTTTATAATGTAGTAGATGCTATCTTTATAGGACGTGGTGTTGGAGCATTAGGTATTGCAGGAATTACCATTGTTATGCCAATTCAAATGTTAATGACAGCTATAGGTATGGCTATAGGAATAGGAGGAGCATCTATTATCTCAAGAAATTTGGGAGCAAAAAATAATGAGAAAGCAAACATAACATTTGGAAATATGATTATCCTTACTGTCATTATAAGTTTTACTATGTCAATTATAGGATATGTCTTTATGAAACCAGTGCTTTTATTATTTGGTGCAAAAGGAGGAATCATACAATACGCAAAGGACTATCTCTCTATTATTTTGATAGGAACACCTCTTGTAAGTTTTGCAATGATGTCTAATAATGTTATCCGTTCACAAGGAAATGCAAAAGTAGCAATGATTAGTATGCTGATTTCTGCCCTTACAAATATTATATTAGACCCTATTTTTATATTTGGCTTTAACATGGGAATCAAAGGAGCTGCTACAGCGTCTGTCATATCACAATTTATTACATTTTTTTATATAATACACTTTTTTATAAAGGGAAAAGGTGTAATTAAAATAAAAATAAACAAAAAATATATAAAACCAAGAAAACCAATTGTAAAAGAAATTTTTGCTATTGGAATATCTTCTTTTGTCAGACAAGGGTCCGGAAGTATTATGATAATAGTATTAAATCATACTCTTATAATATATGGTGGAGAACTCTCTGTTGCTGTATTTGGAATTGTAATCCGTATATTAAGATTCCTTTTTATACCAATGCTGGGAATTGCCCAAGGATTTTTACCTATCTCCGGATTTAATTACGGAGCAAAAGATTATAAAAGAGTAAGAGAAATATTTAAAAAATCAAACATAACTACTCTTATTATAGGACTAACGGGATTTACTATCACTATGATTTTTGCTAAACAAATAATATCTTTATTTACTACTGACCCTGTTTTAATAAGAGAAAGTATAAATGCTTTAAGAATAATCATACTCGCAATACCTATTATAGGATTTAATGTTATCGGATCTTCTTACTATCAGGCATTAGGTAAAGCTCTGCCTGCATTATTCCTCTCCTTATTAAGACCAATAATTTTAATAATACCTTTGGTCTTGATAATGTCTGCATTTTTGGGACTTGATGGAATATGGTATTCATTCCCTATAGCTGATATTATTTCTGTATCAATTGTCTCTGTGATGATAATCCCTGAACTAAAATTGCTTAATAAATTAGAAAAATAAATTAGAAATTAGAAACTGGAAACTTTTACCTTTTGACTTATTTAAAAATGTAAACGATTAGGTCAATTAGAAATTAAAAAAAAATATTGTTTATAGATAAGGAATAATAGACAGTTTAATTTTTTTTTTAATAAAATTGTATTTATAGCTTAATTATTTTTAATTTTGATAAAATTTTTGATATAAAACTAAAAGTATAAAAATATGATAAACATTAAAAATATTTCTGATGTAAATGATGATGACATAGAAAGCAGAATTTTAAAAATAACATCTCAGGGCTTAAAAAACAAATCATTATCAGAGTCGCTTAAAACAATACTTGGTATGATTGATTTAACGATTTTAAATGGTTCTGATACAGACGAAAAAATTATTAATCTGTGCAAGACAGCTAGTTCATATAAAGATAAAGGTGTTGATATTCCTAATGTAGCTGCTGTATGTGTATATCCTCCTTTTGTTAAAATAGCAAAAGAAAATCTTAAAAATACAGACATAAAAGTAGCATCTGTTGCAGGTGCTTTCCCAAGCGGACAATCTCCTTTACATGTTAAACTTGCTGAAATTAAATATGCTATTGACCAGGGATCTGATGAAATTGATATGGTGATATCAAGAGGAAAATTACTTGAAAAAAAATATTCTGTAGTATTTGATGAAATATTTGCTATCAGAGAATTATGTAAAGATGTACATCTCAAAGTAATTCTTGAAACAGGTGAATTGGAAACATTGACAAACATAAAAATAGCAAGCGAAATAGCTGTTAATGCAGGAGCGGACTTTTTAAAAACTTCTACAGGTAAAATATCTGTGTCAGCAACAGAACAGGCAGTTTTGGTTATGATTGATACTATTAAAGATTTTTATAACAAAACAGGAAAAATTGTTGGTATTAAAGTAGCAGGAGGAGTATCTAATTCTTCTCAGGCATTAAATTATTTTATGTTAGTCCAAAATGTATTAGGTGATAAATGGATAAACAAAAATTATTTTCGGTTTGGTGCCAGCAGATTAGCTAATAATATATTAAATGATATTATAAAAAATAAATAACCTTATTTTTTTATAAACTTTTATAACTTTTAAGAAATGGATATTCAAGCAATAAAACAACGTTTTGCTATAATAGGTAACTCGCCATTATTGAACAGAGCTATTGATATTGCCCGACAGGTTGCTCCTACAGACATAACTGTGTTGATAACAGGCGAAAGCGGAACAGGTAAAGATACATTTCCAAAAATAATTCATAACCTTAGTTCCAGAAAACATGAAGAATATATTGCTATTAACTGCGGGGCAATACCGGAAGGGACAATTGACTCAGAGCTGTTTGGTCATGTAAAAGGTTCTTTTACAAGTGCAGACAGAGAACGAAAAGGATACTTTGAACAAGCTGACAAAGGCACAATATTTCTTGATGAAATATCAGAATTGCCTCTGTCAACACAGGTAAGATTATTGAGAGTATTAGAATCAGGAGAATTTATCAAAGTTGGCTCATCCAAAGTTATAAAAACTGATGTCCGTGTAGTAGCTGCTTCAAATATAAATATTGTTGAAGCTGTGAAAGATGGTAAATTTAGAGAAGACCTGTTCTACCGACTAAATATTGTGCCTATCTACATACCTACTTTAAGAGACAGGAAAGAAGATATTGTTTTGCTATTTAGAAAATTTGCCTCTGACTTTGCTGAAAAGTATAAAATACCTAGTTTACAACTAAATGATGAGGCTAAAAACATTATTACTAAAAATAGATGGAACGGTAATATCAGACAATTAAAAAATCTTACTGAACAAATCTCTATACTTGAAAAAAACAGATTAATAACAGCAGAAACGCTTGTAAAATATCTGCCTAAAAACGAATATAATGAACTACCTGTAATATATAGAAATAAAACTTTTAATAAAAACTTTTCTGAAAGAGACCTGCTCTATAATGTATTTTTTGATATGAGAAGAGATATTACCGACTTAAAAAAATTAGTAAAGGAAATATTGGAATACGAAAATATACCTTCAAAAGTTCAGGAAAATAATGCTAATATTATTGAAAAAATAAATCAATCTGAGCAAGATATACAAAACACTAATACTTTTGTAAACAAAGAAGACAATATCCAAATTGATAAAGATATTAATGAACCAATACAGGAATCTGAGATTATTGAAGAATCTTTATCTATTTCAAAAAAGGAAATAGAACTTATTAAAAAAGCTCTTGCAAAACATAAAGGTAAAAGAAAAAATGCAGCAAAAGAACTTGGTATATCAGAACGTACTCTTTATAGAAAAATAAAAGAATATAATATAGAATAATGGTATCGTCTCAATAGTTACTGGTAAATTATACAATATAAAATTCAAAATGACTAAAATACTTAAAATTCAAAAGCCAAAAGGCATTTAGCAATTAAACAATAGAACAATAGAACAATTGAACAATTGAACAATAGAACTATAGAACTATAAAACAAAAAACCAAAAGGCACAAAGGCATAAACCCAAAACCCAATCAGGCAGTCAAGTTCGGCTACTGACGAATGCCTGATGATTTCTTTTATTTAGGATTTATTTTAATAGAATTTTTCGTTTTTTCTAAAAGGATTTGGATTTACATAACGTAAACTTAATTCTATTCCGCCTCGTCCATTGCTTGCTGTTTTAAAGTCAGAGGTATTTATATCATAACTAATACCTAATGCCCAGTTAGCTATTTCAAATTGAGATTCTAATATAAAAGCATCTTTTAATCTGTAATGACCGCCAAAAGATATGGCAAGTCCGTTTACAAGTTTGGTATATTTAGATTCTTCTTTTAGCATATATCTAAACATTGAACCTATTGATATTTCCTGTTGTTTTTTTTGTCTTAAAAATAAAGCACTTGGTATTATAGCAAGATTAGTATTTCTTATTCCAATAAAAGCATTCCCATGTATAGCAAATTTTGGATTTAATTTGTCTTCTTTAATATCATAAAAAGAATATTTTGGCTCGTTGATATGAAGCATAGCCATTCCAAATGTTGCTTTTAAAGCATTGTTAGAGGTCATATATGCTTCTTCGGAAAAATAACTCCATAATAGTCCTGCTGAATAATCTCCGTAAGAAAAATTTTTCAGGTCTGTTGTTTCTCCCGAAGATTTATCAGAATTATATCCCATTCCCTGTTCCCATTGTTCATCCCATTCCAAGGAATTTATATCAATATTTTTTTGTGAAAATCCGCCTTGTATAGCACCTGTAAGGATATTATTACTATTAATTGTTGCATGATAAGCTATTGACAGATTTGCCTGTGTTGTGCTTAATTGTGCTTCTCCTGCCTTGTCATTAAAAAACACTAATCCCATTGCGAGATATCCTGTTTTTATTTTTCTTTTTAATATTTTTGAGTCAAAAGAAGCAGAAACGGTTTTATAAGCATCAGGAATACTTGTCCACTGATTTTTATAATTCATTATAGCTCGTTGCTCTCCTTTAAAAGCTCCTGTTGTCGCAGGATTTAATGTTAAAGGCGATTCATTGAACTGTGAAAAATGAATATCCTGTGCAAAAGAATGGACACATATTATTAAGCTTAAAATGCTTATCAGAGAAATTTGTTTTTTCATTTTCATATTTTTATACTTTTGTATTTAGTTCATTTTCAATTAGTTACTATGTTCAAAGTTTAAAGTTCAAGGTTCAAAGCACAAGGTTTAATGTTTGATATTCAGTTGTTGTTGCTTTTCTTTTTCCGATAAATACGGAATGTTCCATTTGCCGACTGATGACTGCCGACTGTTTTTTATAATTTATAATTTTTTTCATCTTACCAGCACCATTTTTTCACTCTTTATTACTTTTCCGTTTATAATAAGATTACAGATATAAATTCCTTTTCTCCAGCCCAATGTATTAACTATTGTCTTGTTACCGCCTTTTTTAAGGACAAATGGTCTTATTAATTTTCCTTTTAAACCATATATTTTTATTATGCCTTTGTTATCTGCAGAAATGTATGCTTCTATGGTAAAATTATTATCACTTGGATTTGGATATAATTTAAAGTTTAGGGTTTCAGCATTAAAGTCCTTTATGCCTGTATTATCTAATATTGTTATGGTTTTTGTTGCTGTTTTTATGCAGGTGTTATGCAGGACAGTAACACTTACATTGTATGTGCCTGTATCTGTGTAAGTATGAACAGGATTTTGTATTGTGTCTGTGCCTGTATCTCCAAAATCCCAGTGCCAGCTATTAACATAAGCATTGTTATTATAAAACTGAACATCTGCACTGCCCTGTGATAAATAAAAAGTATCTGCAAGAGCATATACACGGGGTTTAATATATTTACAAGTTGTATCAGGAGGCATATACCATATTCCGAGTGTGCCCCTTTTTATGCCTGCACTGTCAGTATGTGCACTACCTCCAACATATAATTCATCATTAAATATTTCTAATGCATTAATAGCCCATGATAGGGTATCTCCTACAGCATGCCAGTCCTGACCATCCCAGCGGGCAAGATATCCGGTATAAACACTTCCAATAGTATCCCAATACAAACCTGCATAAATATCTCCTCTGTATAATTCAATTGCATGACATTCTCCACCATATCCATTTCCATATCCAACTTTTTCCCAGTAAAATCCATTCCATATTGCAAGGCCATCAGTTAGTATTGTATCATCAACAATATTGAAACCTCCGCCTACATACAAAAAATTATTAAATGTGTCAACTTTCATGGACTGAATATAATAACTGGTATGTCCTACATCTTCCCATGTGCTTCCATTATATTTCTTTAATGAAAGCCACATCCCTCCTGCATATAGTTCTCCGTTGTAAACTGCCAAGGCATGAACCTCAGTGGGTAATGAACCTATATTAATAAAATCAATACCATTATATGCTGCTATATGCCAGAAATGTGTTGTTCCTATACCGCCAAATGTTCCGCCAAGTATTAGCATATTATCATATATTACCATATCCCAAACATCATGTGATACCTCTCCATAACTGTTATCCAATCCATACCAGTTCATCCCGTCCCATTTTGCAATACGTGCAGTATTTGGAATATCCTGCACATCGGAAAACCCTCCGCCTACATATAATCTGCAGTTATATCTGGCAAAACACATAATAGGTTGCGCGCATGCATTAATACCAGGCCCCAGTGCCTCCCACTCTATTCCATTCCATTTGCCAACACTATTTAATAATGTCCCTCCTCCATATTTGAATCCTCCTCCAACGTATAAATTGCTGCCTTCTGAATAAAATCCTTCAACCATTGCATATCCGGGGTCGTTCCATAACGAATCTTCATTTTCAAATGGATTCCAGTGCTGGGAATAAGAATAATGAAATAATATAAAAAATGCAATAGTAAATAATACTTTTTTTATTTTCATCATTAAATAGTTTTTTTAGTTAATATTTCCAATTTTGTTGAGATTTCAGATAAAATAATTAGTGTTGTATCAAATCCGTTGAAAAACTCTGTCAACTGCCTGACTCTGACAGGTTTTTAAATCAACCAACAGTTTTTACCCATTACCAAATAATTATTGTTATTTTATCCTCAACATTTTTTTGTAATCAATATTTATTCCATTGACTTCAAGATTATAATAATATATTCCTTTTGCCCAATCTTCTGTTTTTAATTCAATAATATTATTACCTGATTCCACATCAATAACTCTAATGGTTTTACCCAATACATCTCTTACAACGATTTTGCCTGTTGTTCCATCCGGTATCAGATATGGTATTTTAGTAGATGTCGTGAAAGGTTCAGGATAATTATCACCTAACGTATGATTATCAGTCCTTTCCTCATTGGAATACCCATCATTATTTGATATTTGCATTGATTTTGTATCTATAAATTTAGGACACGAGGGTATATACTCGCCAAGTAATATATCAACAATTGCCCTGGCATTATACACTGCCGGGTTTGGCGGGCATTTACAGGCAAGATTATAAACATAAGCAAAATCAATGCTGTCTATATCATAAATAGTTTTGTCCTGCTCATATAATGATAAAAGTATTTGATGTAATTCAACAAAATCGTCAACCATAGGATCTTGTTCTGCACTTAATTCGTTTAATTTTGCAGCAGCATTACTATAATTGCCATCAGCAAGATAAGTGCCGTAAAGTATTTGTTTTGACCTTACAGAACCGTCATGTTCAAGCAATTGAATTGCATCGGCTTTGCGATTATGATTTGTATCAAGCAGTAAAACAATAATTCCATCCAGTAATTGAGTATATGTTCGTTGATTTTGTGCAATCTTTTTTCTGATTGAACCAGGAGTTACAGCATAAGGATTATTAATCTGTAATTGTTTCAGTTGGTTTTTGATTCCATTAGGAAGATTTTCAATATAAGCATAAAAATCAAGTGCAATTATTCTTGAAACAGGCAGGTTTTTATACATTACCAGTTTGAAATTTCCCGGCGAAAGTGCATCTTCGTTCATTAATGTATATATCACAGTATCGGATAACGGTGAATGACCTATTAACATGTTTTTTAACTTCCCGCCTGGTGTATTACCTGTAACAGCATCTAATAATACCTGTGTTTTACCTTTGTCTAAATTATTAATCAGGTTATCCAATTCATTTTGCAGCTCATTTTTAATATTATTTAAACTGTCTAACTCTGAATATGGCTGAACATTAAAAGAAAAGTCAGGCAATGGTATAACAGGATTTATAATTGGTGAACATGACTCGGCATCACTAGTATAAGTAATTTCTGTTGCTATACGATTAACCCAGATATTTGTTATGGGTCTGTATATGTTGGTAATATCATTGTCATCACCATGATGATAATATTTATAATATGTATTTGATTCTACTTCTTTATGATACCAAACATTAAAAGTATTACCTGCCGGACAGTTTGGGCTGAGACAATCCCAACCCTGGTCACCAAGTGTCCAGTCAACAAAAATATGGGTATATGGTGGAAATGGTAGTGTAAAGTCCAAAAAAAGACCATAATTATTCCAGTTTACATCATATTGAGGTTGAGATTGAGATGGGTCAGGAAAATGGTCATTACATTTAAGAGTTAAATCAGTATTATCATAGCTTGTTTCTATTGCACGTTCACACTTATGAAATTGATTTCCATTCCAATACGGTGAATCAGCGCCAATCAGTCCTGAAATATTAAAGTTTGCAATAATTGCTTTTTTGTAATTTCTAAATGTATTTTCAGTTATTTGATAACCGGAAGTAAAATCCAGTTGCATACCAACATTGGTATAATTAACATCTAAAGATGAATTTAAAAATTCATTATGATGTATATTGTCAAATCCTCCGCCCATGATATGAATAGCAGCACTTTCTGGAATACCTGTTTCCCCTGGTATTTCATCAAAGGTGCAATAGGCAATTTCATGGTTATTATCAACGCTTAAGAACATATTTTCAATTTCTATACCAAATATTGCCTGTTTAAAATCAGAATAATAAACATAATATTTGGAATCAAAGGACTTAATACAGTATTGAATGTTTTCAAAAGTACATTCGTTAATAAAATTATAAAGTCCTTTTTGTCCGTCAATATATATACCAACATCTGTTCTCTGATAGACATTGGCAGAGCCGGCCCAGGGGTTCTGGTCATTAGGATATGGGCTGGTGCCTGTGCTGCTATTATAATTTTGGTCACGTAAATGGGAACAAATGAAATTACATCCCCCAATAGAATTATTAAGTATACTATAATTATTTTCATTTTTAATGAATTTAATATCAATTCCATTATTTATAAAATTACTGTTATTAGATGAAATACCTCCGCCACCTGAAATATCAAATTTATCAAGATTATGGTTACAGATGTAATCAATATTTCTTGTTCCAAGCAGGACACCAATATGAGCATTACATATATTTGTATTTTGAAGGACAACTAAACCAGAAACTTCAATACCCTGCCACATATAATTACATGGTTCTTCAAGATTAGTTAATGTAGAATTTTCTATTATCAGTAATCCTTTTGCTATTATTCTGGCGTTTGGTGCAAATCTTAATGTCATATCCTTAATCCTGAGATACACACCTTGATTTACAATAATATCACCCTCAACAGTTTTAGAGCCTCCTGTCCATGTTGTAGTGTCACTGATTATTGTTCCATCAGGAATATCATAAATTACATCACATACACATTGGTCCTGTTGTATAAATATTGTTTCCTGATGAATATCAGAGCCACAGGCATTGGAAGCAATAAAAGTTACACAATAATAACCATATTCACTGAACTGGTGTATTGGATTTTCTTCTGTTGATTCAGAGCCATCGCCAAAATCCCA
>Ga0265594_1000975_pt1 | contig 22860 bp, 19 predicted proteins | sample saktaG_11_FD_190147 | JGI IMG/M metagenome (GOLD analysis project Ga0265594, IMG submission 190147) | Saline water microbial communities from Sakinaw Lake, British Columbia, Canada - sak_2011_5_24_80m | ecosystem: Environmental > Aquatic > Non-marine Saline and Alkaline > Saline ... | reverse complement strand
ATCTCGTTTCGCCGCTTCCTGGCCCACGATGTACCCGCCGTATGCCGTATGTGTGGGGATGACTTTCAGGTTGTTCTCGTCGTTGAACATGCGGATCGTCTGCATAACACCCCAGCCTGAGTAGGTGTGCACGATTGCCGGCATTTCGCCGTTGAAGGCCTTCCGCATCTTCTCCAGCTCCAGCTTGTATTTGGGCTTTTTCTTTCGCTCGCCCCGTTCATATGCCTGCCATGCTTCGGTGTACTCTTTCGCCTGTTTGAGGATCTGCCTCATAAACCAGAACATCCCCATCCGCGTAACACCCAGATCGCCGGCACGCCGCTCGGGATTGAAGGCCTGTGTCATTTTCATCGCGCCGTACTCGCGAAAAATCATCTTCTCCGGATCGGATGGATCAACTTTGACAATAACGCTGAAACCTGCGAAGTTTGTCCCGCTGCCCGGCATGGTGTGGATTGTAGTCACCCCCCCTGTCACGGCTTTTTCGGCTGCGATATCCTCCATGTTGACACACTCGTAGATTTCCAGCTCGGGATTGATCGTCGTGACCATATCGTTGAATCCGCCTTCGACAGCAATATGTGTGTGGGCTTCTACGATTCCCGGCATGACCCATCGATCCGATGCATCGATAACCGTGTAGCCGTCCGGGACAGTGACATCCGGGGCGGGACCAAGAGCTTCAACTTTTCCTTTGCTGACCAGGATCAAGCCGTGATTGATGACACGCCGACTCGCATCGGAGTCTTTGGCCAGTACCATCGTCAAAATCTTGCCGGCCCTGATTGCATACGGCTTCGGCGCACCTTCTGTAACAGCGCCATGCTGAAGCACACACAAGATAAGAACGATAATTTTTGAGCCTGTTTTCATTCTTCTCTTTCGAAAACAACCCGTCCGTTCACGATGACTTTTTCCACCCGGCTTCGAAAATCAAAGGGCTCGCCGGTCAGTATGACCAGATCGGCGTCTTTGCCCTCATCGATGCTTCCGATTCGATCGTCCACGTGCAGCAGTTCCGCCGGATAGATAGTGACTGCTCGAAACGCGTTGTCTTCATCCATTCCATACCGGACGGCGTAAGCCGCGTTCATCGGTAAATACTGCGTCCCCGAAGTGGCGCTTGTATGCAGCGCGACGCGGAGCCTGCTTTGTGTCAGCAAGTCGGCATTATTGATCGCTTTTCCTTTTTCGTACCGGAGGATATTAGGGCCGATGGCAACTCCGACGTTATATTTTCTCAGCTCGTCCGTGACTCGGAAGCCGTCGCCGCCGCCAAGAATGATAACATCGAGATTGTATTCATCTCGAAAGACTTTCAGTGTATTTCGTATTTCGTCGGCCCGGCCGGCTTGCACGAGCGCCGGCATCCTGCGATTGAAAAGTCCCCTCATCAGTTCAAGGTTTGTATCGCGCCGTGGGCGCTCCGGCTCCTTGAGAGCATCTTCTTCGTTCGATTCCTTATCGTTGTCTTTATCCTTTTCGTATTGCCGGCGGCGTTCGTACTGCTCGTACGCGCGTTCATATTGATCCCACTTCCCGGCATATTCCTTCGCTCTTTTCAGAAGCTCCCGTGCCTGCCAGACTTGTGTCATTTTTGCGCTCGATCCAAGCATCGAGAATTTGACGGCGGCGTATTCTTTGACAATCATATCCTTCGTGCTGTCACCGGTGAGCTTGATGAGAGCGGCATTCCCGCTGATAAGCCCGCCTGTCTCCGGAGCCAAAAGGACCGAAGTGACTCCCGAGTGTAAAACCTCGCGGAAACCTTCGTCGTTCGGCTTGATGGCATTGGAGATGCTCACCAGATTCACGCTGCCCGAACCGCTCGTCGGCGAAGCCGGATTCATTCTAACGGGCTCACTTTCCCAGTGCAGCCCAAGATGAGAATGGATGTCGATCAGGCCTGGTATGACGACACTTTTAGCCGCATCGATAACGGTCGCCTGTTCCGGAATATCTTTCGGCCGGCCTACGTAAGCGATTTTGTCACCTTTAATGAGAATCAGGCCGTTGCTGATTGTCCCGCGGCTTGCAGTTAAGATTTTGCCGGCACGAATTACCGTGATGGATGCTTTTTCCGCTTGTTCATTTTCCGGCTCGGCTTCCGAACGCGTGTAGACAACCTTGCCGTCGATGAGCGTTTTATCGACAACAGCCTGAACGTCGAACGGCTCGGACGTCAGTATGACCAGGTCCGCGTCCTTGCCCTTTTCGATGCTCCCCGCACGCTCGGCAATCCCGAGGATTTCAGCGGGCGTAATTGTAATCGCTTTAAGCGCTTCTTCCGGCGACAATCCCTGGCTTACGGCATAGCCGGCAACAAATTGCAGATCGCCAATCGCCTGGTCGCTCGGTGCCGATATCGCGAATTTAATACCCGCTTCGGCAAGAAGCTTTGCATTTGCGGGATTTACTCGCCCGAGCATGATATCCCGGGTATCGTCTTTCGGATACTGCCGGCCGGGCTCGAAAGCCCCGGTGACAACCACGGGCGCATCGCTCCACTTGATCTGGTCAATGACGTTATATGCTTCCGTGCCGCCTTCGATGATAAGCCTGAGATTGAAGACCTCGCTGAACAGGATTGCGCTGCGGATATCCTGGGCGTTATGGCAATTGATCCGGACCGGCAGTTTGCGTGTCAACACCGGCAACAGCGATTCGGTTTTCCAGTCTATTTTTCGCGGGCGTTCGTTCAAGTACTGCTGCGCCTGTCCGAAGACGTTTCGCAGGACGGCCATCTCGCCCATCCGCGTTGTCGGCAACTGTTTTTGCTGCGGCACCATGGGATGGCACGGGTCCGGAGGAACCGGCGGATTCCAGAGCGCCGGAGGGTTCTTCGGCAATTCCCCGATTGTAATGCGAAGCGCCGAACTGTCTTTAAGGCGGCGTTTGGCAACCGAATCGCCGGCAAGCTTTACTACCGAGCCCAGGCCGCTGACTAATCGCCTTTGGCCCGGCGAAACATAAACTGTTGTCACACCCCCTGCCAGCATGCGCCGATATTCGCCGTAGAAGTTAAACGCATCGACAGCTCGAATGTCCGGAGTCACCGATTCTTCATCGTCCATGGTTGGTTCGGCGAGCGTCGTAAAAGCATCGATCAGCCCCGGAATGATTACCTTATCCTTAGCATCGATAACTTCAGCGCCTTCGGGTATCGCAATGTCCTTTCCAACGGCTTCTATCTTGCCATCGCGAATCAGAACTATGCCGTCCTGAATCGGCGCAGAACTGACCGGATAGATCGTGCCTGCCTTAACTGCGACAACGGATGTCTCCCCGGCTGTGACGCCCGGAACGAGCACCACAGTAACGAGAATTGAAATCGCGGTCACATAGAATTTCTTTCCAATACTGAGGGACCCCATTTTGCACAAAGATCGCAAAATGGGAACCCTGAAATATCTATAGCGTATATTCATGGCTAAGGCTCATCCTTGTCTCTCACACAATCCGTCCCTTAATCGATCAATCAGTATCTTTCGGCTCCTGAATTTCTATCGGCGGTTCCAGCAGCTTTTTCAACCGCTCATCTTTTGCCCGTTCATAGACAATTTCACCGGCAATCATGACCTAGTCGACCCAGCTTTGGGCATCCAGCGGGTCGCCGGTCAGGAAAATAAGGGTTGCTTCTTTCCCTGTTTCGATACTTCCGAGACGGTTATCGACACCGATGAACTGCGCGGGATAAAGCGTGATGGATTTCAAGGCCTCTTCTCGCTTCATTCCATACTTGACCGCGGTTGCCGCCTGGTACCAGAGGTAGCGTCTGCCATACTGCGAAGTATCGGTTTGGAAAGCGAACTTCACGCCGGCCTTGTGAAAAATCATCGGGATAACTTTCATTTCCTCTTCATTCGTCTGCTCGTTGGTTTCCCAGACGATAAGCTCTGAATCCAAAATGACAGGGAGCTTGCTTTGGGCGATCAGGCCGGCGGCTTTATAGCAATCCGGGCCCAATACCAACACGGTATTCAGCTCAGTTGTTTTCTGAATCTCAATTGCTTTTGGCACATCGGCGGCCCGGTCGCAATAGATAAATGCCGTGAGCTTTTTGTTCAAAAGATCTACCATTGACTGTTTGGTCACGTCAATTTCTTCGTCGAAAGGCTTTTTCTCATCTTTGGCATCCGCCTTTCGCTGCTCGTATTCTTCAAGGTAATCTTTCAGGTCGGACACGTATCTTCTGAATCGCTGCATGTGCCCCACACGGCTGGTGTTTCGGCTCGGTTGCAATGAGATTTTCAAGCCCGTGTAACGTTTAATAATCATCGCTTCGACGGTTCGGCCGTAAGGTTTGACGATGGTTCCCGTACCGCCAAGCAGCGTATTGTTGCCGGGCAGAACCAGCATTGCCACAACTCCGTCACGCAGCGAATCTTCAAAGAAGGTGCTGATCGGATCGATTGAATCGAAAGTCGAAATATAAGGCACTTCCGGCATGTTCTCATTGGCCCGGTACAGGCCGTCCGATGTGTGTGCCATCACGAAGCCGGGCATGACTACCTTGTCCTTCGCTTCGATAACAAAGGCATCCCAGGGAATCTCAACATCGGTCCCAACCGCCTTGATCGTTCCGTCTTCGATTAAAATCACGCCGTTTTTAATCTCCTTGCCGGCAATGGTAATAATTCGGCCTGCTTCGACGGCAAGCTTCTTACGAACCGGTGATGCATACGCTATCGTACTGATGTCAAATGCAATGAAAAACATCAAAACAAATGTTATATGAGACCTGGATTTCATGACGTCTCTCCTGAAGTCTGCTAATAGACAGTCTTACCGTTTAGAATGACTTTTTCTACACGTGTTGTCACATTCAGTGGATCGCCGCTGAGAACGACAATGTCGGCATCCTTTCCTTTTTCGAGACTCCCCACCCGATCGGCAACGCCGAGAATTTCGGCCGGAGTGATTGTGATGGCTTTCAGCGCTTCGTCGCGGTCCATTCCGTGCCGAACTGCAAAGGTCGCCGCCGTTAAGATATCGATTGCCCCGGCTTGCCCACCCGACGACAGGGCTACTTTGACGCCGGCTTCGGCCAGGATGCCGGCATTGTTCCAGTTAATTCTTCTGCCCTCGCGGTACTGGCCCATATTCCCCGGATAGTAGTAGAAAGGTCCCAGCACGACGGGGATTTTCCTTTCGGCCAACTGCCCGGCGACCTTGTAGCCCTCGGTGCATTCCTGAAGAATCAACTTCAAACCATATTCATCAGCGACCTTCAGGGCGGCACGAATCACGATCGCACGGCGGGCGTTAACGTGAATGGGAATCTCATCCTTCAACGCCGCCGACAGGATGGCAAGGTTCGGGTCTTCGGTTTGTCCGGAATCCGCCTGCTGAGCATCGAAGAAACTCTTGCGGAGCATCCAGATTATCGCCATCCGGGTCCCCGGCCGTCGATAATAGAAGTTGGCCGCTGGTTCCCGCCGAGGGATGCGATTGCCCTGGGTCGAATCCAAATCCATGACAATCCTGAGTGCCGCCTCGTCCTTGACGATCATTTGTTGCGGAATTTTGCCGGCCGGCTTAACGACAACACCCAGTCCGCCAATAACATTCTGCCGGCCCGGAGAGACAAACAATGTTGTCACCCCCGTCTGAACGATGCGCTTCAGAGCCTTGCTCTGAGGATCCAGCGCATCTGAAATTCGGAGTGTCGGAGTTATCTCGCTGGACTGCTCGTTCAGGTCTCCGCGAACCGGGGCAACGGCGCTGGCATCTACAAGCCCGGGCATTACAACGCTCTTGCCGGCATCAATAACGACGGCGTCTTCTGGAATCTCAATTCCTGTACCGATCTCCGCAATATTTCCGTCTTCGATCAGGATAACACCATCGGTAATCGGCTCGCTCGATATCGTCAGGATCTTGCCGGCTTTGACCGCCGTGACCTCCGCCATGCCGGGAGCGACAAACACCGACACAAGCAGTAAAAAAGTCAGTAAAATGATGTAGATTCTCATTCTCCCTGCCTTTGATATACAATATTGCCATTGATCAGGATCATCTCAACGCTGGATGTCAGTTGGAGCGGGTCACCGTTGAGAACGACCAAGTCGGCGTCTTTGCCTTCGGAGATGCTTCCGAGACGGTCCGCAACGCCGAGGATTTCCGCGGCATTAATAGTCAGGCTTTTTAACGCCGTCTCCTTATCGAGTCCGTACTTCGCAGCGAGGATTGCCGATGTCCTCAGATCGCATAAATCGGTCTTCGGGGTCAGCGATGCGAAGGCGAGCTTAACGCCGCTTTTGGCTATAGCTCCGGCACGTCTCAGGTCCTTATCCTTACTGGAAAGAAGCAGCGGAGGATATATAACGGGCAGATTCCGCTTAGCAATCATATCCGCAATTTCGTCGCCCTGCCCTGCCGCAACGAGAACCGCGTTCAATTTGTATTCATCAACGATTGCCATAGCCGAAGCAATCTCATCGACGGTGTGCGCCCAAATATAAGCCGGCAGGTTTGCGTCGACTACGCGTTTGAGGACTTCACGTCGTGGATTGAATCCGCCATCCTTATCCGCCTTCGCCTGGTCCAGTTCCTCTTTGATCAACGCCACCAGTCCGGTCCGTGACGTCGGCTCGCGGTCGAACATCAGGGCCTGATTCATCAACGAGAACTCAACGCCGGCCGTGCGTTTCAGCACCCAGTCGTTCGCCTTGCTTGTATCCAGCTTCACTAAGGCGGGCTGACCACCGACGGGATTCCTATAGCCCGGCGCCAACAGAATGGTTGTCACTCCGGAGCGAAGGGCTTTCCTGACGTCGTCCGCCTGCGGATTGAAGGCATCGAGAATCTGCATGTCGGCGGCGACGGCCGCGACAGTCTCATCCATCTCGGCGAGAATATCCAGCGACAAACCGATATGGCAATGAGCGTCGATCATACCCGGCATCACATTCTTGTCCGACATGTCCAGGACTTTGGCACCCTCCGGGATATCTATATTTTCGCCGACGGCTTGTATCTTGCCGTTATCGACGATGATAACGCCGTTCGTGATGACGCTGTCCGTTAACGTCCAGATTTTGCCCGCCCGTATCGCGAGGACATGCGATTCGCCGCCGGAACTCGCCAGGCAAAAGCAACTGCTCAGCATAACCAGAAAGCTCAGAAATCTTATCTTTTTCACTGCTGGTCTTTCCTTTCAAAAACAGTTTTGCCTTCTATCAAAACCATTTCGACATGGCTGAGCGTATCCAACGGATGGCCGCTCAGGATAACGATGTCGGCGTCTTTGCCCGCTTTCAGGCTGCCGATTCGGTCCGCCACACCGAGAATCTCGGCGGGGGTCAATGTCACGGCCCGCAGCGCCAAATCTTTGTCCATGCCGTTCCGAGAGCGTTTTAGATAGGAAAAAGCAAGTCTCATATCTCCTCGTTTCTCCCTGTTTTCGGAGAGCAATTTTTTTTTCTTTTAGCAGGGCGGAAATTTTATGAACTTCCGCTCTCAAACGCCGTACACAATGGCGCAAACGGCAAATATAAATATTGCGAGCTGGAAAGAGCAATTTTGCCTGAATCATATCGAAAACGGCATTAGTTGCTCTCCAAAGCTCTGCTTGTACTTGACTCTTGGAAAGGAGTTTGTTATGTGGGACGATGATCCCGATATTATGGATGCATTCGAAGAAGAATATGATTACGAGTGCGAATCCGACGATGGTTTGGACGATTTGGCGTTCGATTCCGTCATAGCAGCGGATGTTGATGACGGAGCGCTCGATAACGATGGCGATTTCTTCGACGACGACGATTAATTTCACACAATAACGATACTTGCCACCCCGATAAACCGACCTTGACAAGCCAAAACGTCTGTTTTTTGCATATTTTCCGGGCAAAATGCCGCCGCACCGCGTCTGACCGAATAACGGAATAACCGGCCACGCGAGCAAATGTAGGTTCCCATCCGGCAAAATAACCGGCCCTGCCCCTGCAACTTGCAAGCTCCGCCGCCGAATCCCAAAGACCTGGTGCCGGCTTAGCGTGCGCCAATGCCAAGCGATTGGCTTTGATTGGCTTTGAATTGGCTTTGTTTTCACGCCGCCTCCAATCGTCTAAATTCCCATAAGCCATTGCTATAACTCACATTGTGCAAATTCCAACTCCAGCAAATTGGGTTTGTTTTTTCAACCCCCAGCGCAGGTCTGGGGGCTAACACGGATTGGCTTTGTTTGGCTTTGAATTGGCTTTGTTTTTTCGCCGTCTCAAAGCATGAAATTATTCATAATCACCTTTCATATAAGACTTTGCGCCAATTTAGCCCTGCCGCAAATTGGCTTTGTTTTTTCAACTTAGCCACGAATTTACCCTAAAAAACACCGGATTTACTCTCATTTTTGCCTTTTTTCTCTATATTTTTCAATTTTACATTCTAAATTCTCAATTCTTTCAACCAAGCACCAGTGGTGCGGGCTAAAATTCGTATTGCGTTCTGCTTGATTGGACCTATCATTTATCATTTATCATTAATCAATAATCAATAATCATTCAGTTTAGTATTATACGAAGCCCCAACAAAAAGGGCGGGCATATTCCAGGAAAATCTCCGTGAGACGGCGTTCTTATATCTACCACGGGGAATGCAGAGAACACAGAAAAGGAATCACATAACAATCATTTTAACCGCAGATGAACGCAGATTAACGCTGATTATCAATAATTATTTACAATTCGACGGATTTCAAGAATTCGTAGGGTGGGGCTTGCCCCACCATAACCGCCTCGATAATATATAAGCTATGCCGAATTACATACGCGCCAAATTTGAGGGAGGTTATTATTTCTTCACGGTCGTTACATACCAACGCGCCGAATTATTCCGTACGGAACTTGCTCGCCGTATATTAAGAGAAGCCATCGAAAAAACACGATCACGACGACCGTTCGAGACCATTGCGTTTTGTCTCTTATTCGAACATTTGCATTGTATATGGAAACTTCCCGAAGATGATGCGGATTTTTCAAAACGATGGTCTTCGATAAAAGGTCAATTCAGCAAAGCATATTTGAATTTGAGCGGACAACGCAGAGAAGTTTCATCATCACGTGCACGTAAAGGAGAAGTATGCACTTGGCAGCGTCGATTTTGGGAACATCAAATACGTGATGAAAACGACCTCCAACGCCATATCGATTACATCCATTATAATCCGGTCAAACACGGTTTGGTTCAAGACGTCGACGATTGGCCATTCTCAACGTATCACAAATATGCAAAAGAGGGATTCTACGGCCGAGTCAATGATGATTTCAAAAACGTATCGAATATCAGCACGGAACGATTCGGAGAATAAGAACGGTGTATCGCGTTCGGCTTATTTAGATTTCGTAGAACTCGTAGGGTGGGGCTTGCCCCACCGCAATTGCCTCAATAGAATAAGAATGGTGGGGCAAGCCCCACCCTACAAGGATTTTTCTCTATCTGCGTCCATCAGCGTTCATCTGCAGTTTCATGTCTACAAAATCAAAACAGTCGCCACCAACCTCGCCCGTATCTGACCTCTACCTCGACCCAGCCGTCCTTGTCCGCTATTGTATAATCATTTGAATTTGGAAGCTTTATGCACTGGCGATTTTTATAGATGTAAATCCATATCGGCCCACGAGGGAATATGCCTTTTAGATAGTATACACGGAACGAGGACATGATATCAGAAAAGTTTTTGTCAACAACGGTATCGTCAACAATGGTACTGCCAACAAAACCGGCGGGAATTAACTCAGCATCTGCTTTAAGACAAATGTCATTAAAGTCGGCTTCAAATGAATAGTAGTAGCATTCCCCTATTTTCACATCTTTGCAGGAAGTCGGATTGCGGACGCCTAAAAAACGATACGATGGTACAAATGAATCACGTGACAGAAGTCCCAGCAAAATTAGAAGGACGGCTGATACGATGATGATTACCAGAGATATCGTTATGTAAAATTTCTTCATAACTGATCTCATTTCAATTTATCAATCTTTGGTGCGATCCATCACACCCTACCTGCTTAGAAAAATAGTCAATAGTAAATCGTAAGCTTGTGCCCGCGAAGGCGGGTATAATAAATGCCAGAGATATCTTAATGACAAACTTCTTCATAACTAAGTTCATTCTAATTTATTAAGGACAATAAATCATTCAGCATGGGTTAAATTTGCCTATCCTAACAAACTTTAACCTTCTGCTTCGGGCAACCACTCAGTACAATTGACATTACATACTCCATCATACAGGAATGCAACACTATGCCTTGCCCTTGTTACTGCTACATAGAACTTCTCCAAAGACCCCTTGACATTATCCAAATTGCCACTTTTTAGATACTTCTTTATCGGGCCGTGTGGCATAATTAAAACCCTATCAAAAGTCATACCTTTAGCATACCCGAAATTCAGCACAAGATAACCATAAGTCTCCTTAGTACTTCTGCTATACCGAAGAATAGTAGGTGAGAAACGTTTAACGTACTCGTGTATGTTGCGCTTGGACACCACGAAAATCCCATCGTGCTCTGTAGCAATACTGTTAAGGGATTTCGTATTCTCCAAATCAGGCCACAGCTTGTCAGCAAAATCGCAAACTTTCTGGTTGCACCTGTAGCTTATAGCATGATTCTCAATCTTGCAGAGATTATTTGCTTCCCATTTATGGATCAAATTGAGAATTCCAATTCCGCGGTATTGCTTATTTTTTAGAGCGTTGTTCGTATTGTAGGTACATTGCCTAGGATCACCCACCATCACCAGATGAATTCCTGCTTTCAGAAAGACTTCCGACAAATCAAGGTCATACCCAGACAAGTCTTGGAATTCATCGACGAAAACCTCATCATATATATCAGCCAGCCTCTTAGTCACAAGGCCTTTTGAGTTTTTCTCGCAATCGATAACAAAACGAGAAATCTTATCGGAGTATATCTCGTCGCCTTCCCAAAAATAGTAACGTTCGGTATCTGAATGAGGAATGCCTTGTACTGAACGTTTATTGGTAAAGAAAATCGTTCTAACTCTTCTCTTGTCATAAACTGACCGTTGATACGGCCTTGTACACTCGCGGAGTAGAAATGAAAACCATGTCACCACATCCACGCCTTTGGGGATTCCTCCATGCTTTTCATAGAACTTCTTTTTGATCTCATTAATATTGTTATTCGTATACGTGAGTATTGCGATTTTTCTGTCTGATTTCGATAACGCTTCATCCACCAAGAACGTTGTCTTTCCAGAGCCAGCAGAAGCTATGATTAGTCTGTTACTATTTGATTGCATTGCTGATGTATTCCGGAAACTTAAAGTCTTCGTCAGAGTTGAACACTTTGAGAGCGCAGTCAGTTTTGTTGTTACTGTTGCACATATAGGCAAGAAGATCATCATTGCTTTCAAAAGTTGTATTCAGCACTGCATTCAACATCTTTAATGAGTTAGACTTCAGCAACTGAGGTTCCAATGTTTGGTATGCTTCATCGTCATCGTAGCATATCTTTATGTTCTCTACCTTCTTCTCGTCCAGATAATCTTTGTACTTTTCTTTGAGCGCTTCAACGTTCCCGTCATTATCGGTAACGACTCGGATATTCAGGTTCAGCAGTTTCCCGATTTCAAGGAATCTCTTGAAGGCAAGTGCTCTTACTGAGATTACATCAACGCCATTTTCTATAGGCAGTTTTCCGTGTTTCTTCTTATAGGCTTTCTGAACAATCAACTCATCGGAAGGTCCCTCTACGAGAATTGTCTTAGCTGAAAGAATTAATCTCAGAGTGTCGTATCCAGGTAACTTCATAAAGTAATCTCTGGTATCTTCCGACAAATCTGTCAAAGTCATCGTATCACCGCTTAAAGATAGCAGTTTAAGATTGCCTATGCCAAGCTTATTCAGAACAAAATTGCTATGAGTTGTAAGAACAATTTGCCTGTTAGCACCTTTCCGTGTGATCTCTTCTATCAATCTATACATGTTTGAGTGTGAAAGGTGATTCTCGGGTTCCTCAACCAGCAGCACATTTGAATCACCTGCAGCTTCGATAGCAAGCTTCATTTGGACACGGCATTGCTCACCTTTCCCTACGGAATCAAAAGGTATGTCATCCAAGTGAGCCGTAATGCTACTGTCCCACGTGGAACGTGCAGACATGTCCATCGATACAGTAAGATTCTTGGTAGTAACATCCCCTTTCTTATCTGCCAAGTGCTTATTTATACTCTGTATACCCTCCTCATTCATAAATGAATGTTTTAACTTCCTATAAGCCATAGACAGCATAAGCCGCTGGTCATCTTCCAAAACGTCACTAATAATTCTTGAAAGATATTTATTAGGACCCAGGTGACTTCTGACCAGACTCGTGTCGATTATTTTCGATCGGAATGGTAGATTTCTTGTTAATACTGACTTATCTGCGAATGATCTCCACGTAACCTTATAGTATTCAGTGGGTATAATTTCAGGATTTTCATTATTATTGATATATTTTTGAAAGTCGCCTGCGAAATCTTCATTCAATTCAACCTTTAAATATATACCTGGACAGTCTTCTCCCTCAGAATTGTTTGTTCCTCTTAACTTAGCTAATTCACTGTTTTGACCGTCTTCAAGGTATGCTTCTATCAGTATCTGTGGAGGGGATGGATTTCCCCCTTTCTTGAATGCATCGATGTAGTCCTTGATCATATCATTGTTGAAAATATATGGATTCAATTCATATTGAATATTATGCCCATCAAATTGGCAGGATAGAACAAGGTTGATCGCTTCAAGCAATGTAGTCTTTCCTGTCTCATTATCTCCTACAACAATGTTGAGATGCTTATTCAGGTCCAATTGAATCTTGCGAAAAGTTTTAAATCCTTCGATCTTAATTTTCTTTATGTGCATAAGTGCTTCCTTTCTTTGAGAGTAATAGCCAAGTAAATCCTCACTAATTCCTCCTTTAGGTAAAATCCTTTAATATCTCACAAAGGGCTCTTCAAATATGCGATAAATACGTCCTCGCTCAACATCCATAAGGTTTATATTAACAAACGTGAGGCTGATTATCAATCTTATTTTCATATTCTTGCCTGCTTGTGGTGGTTCTGTTATACTTACGCGGCCGGTAAGTCCGGCGGGATTTTGGGTTGGTCTGTTTGAGGGCTTTGTAAGTAAGGATGTTAAGCTGATATGGGAAACGTGTTTTTCTTATCAAAGGTCATGCTGGGGATGTTGAATAACGTGAGATTGCCACGTCGCTCCGCTCCTCGCAATGACAAGAAGTACGAAGGTTACCCTGAGGAGTGAATTTTTATGTTAATGAATCGCTATTTTAGAATTCTTTTAGTGATATTTATGACTTTTACAGGATTTACAGCCAAAGATGCCAGAGCACAAACGTTCGCCGAGCGGCTCGGCTGGCCGGAGGGGACTAAGGCGGTTATTTTCCACGTCGACGATGCGGGGATGTCGCATAATTCGAATATGGGCGCAATCAAGGCCATCGAGGACGGCGTCGCCACCTCGACGAGTATAATGATGCCGTGCCCTTGGGTGCCGGAAATGAGCGCTTATGTGAAGGAGCATCCGCAGGTTGACGCCGGCGTGCATCTGACACTTACGGCCGAATGGAAAAAATACCGCTGGGGACCCGTCACCGGCAAGCCGGCCGTGCCGGGGCTGGTGGATTCGGAAGGTTGTTTATGGCACGGCGTCGCCGATGTGGCCTCCCACGCAACCGCCGACGAAGTCGAGGCCGAAATGCGTGCCCAGATCGACAAGGCACTGGCGATGGGCATAAAGCCCACGCACTTAGATTCGCACATGGGGACGTGCTTTCATCCGATGTATCTCGAACGCTACGTTAAGGTCGGCATCGAAAAGCAGATTCCCATCCTGATGATGGGAGGGCACATGCAGCATATCGGTACCGAGGCAGGCGAATTAAAACCATTGGTATATCTGATTGCCAACCGGGTATGGCAGGCGGGCTTGCCGGTAATCGACGACCTGGTTACGTCGCCGACCTCGGCGAATACTTACGAAGGCCGGAAAGAACAGTTGATTAAGTTGCTGCGCGAAATGAAGCCCGGCATAACGGAAATTATCGTCCACTGCACTGTGCAGACGGAGGTCTTCTCGCACATTTCCGGCTCCGGCCCGAAACGCGAGGCGGAAACGCGATTAATGACCGACCCGGACATAAAGAAGTTTATCGAAAACGAAGGAATCATCCTCACGACCTGGCGCGAGCTGATGGAGCGGCGGCAGCGAGTGAAAAAAGAATCGGAGTAATATGAGTCACGACGAAAATAATTCCGACAGAGCGAAACAACGCCAAAGATTGTATCACCGTTACTGCAGGCAGTTGGCAAAGGCGAACGGCGTGCCGGAGAACGTCGTCGATTGGCTCAGGATGGCCGACGATAGGTACAATGAGATACGGGAGCTGTTATGCAAGGCCGAGCAGGAGGCTGGGATTGCGGAACTGGTAAACAAGGACGGCGAGAGCTTCTCGCAGCTCGCATGGGACTACGCCAACGAGAACGGCGGCATGCCCTATGAAGAGTTGATCTGCATCCTCGGCCAATTCCACGGCAGTGCAGCAATAGACGACGACTAAATTTACTATTTTGTCGAGAACTTAAATACTGTCGTCGTGTCATATTTTTCGCCGGGACGCAGGACGGGCGAGGGGAAGTGCGGCTTGTTGGGCGAATCGGGGAAGTGCTGGGTTTCGAGACAATAGCCGAAATGGTTCTGATAAACTTTGCCGCCTTTGCCCTGCACGTCTCTCATGCCGTTTGCGGTATAGAGCTGCACGCCCGGCTCGGTGGTGTAGACTTCCATAATCCTGCCGCTGCCGGGCTCGTACACGCGGGCGGCCAGAGTCAGCGAGCCGTCGGAGTTTTTCAGCACATAATTGTGGTCGTAGCCGCGAGTTTCGGTCAGTTGCTCGATTCTTGAGCCGATTGTTTTTGGCTCGGTAAAATCCAGGGGCGTATTTTTTATGCTGAGGATTTCGCCGGTGGGGATTAGTGCTTTATCGCCGGGCGTGTAGAAGTCGGCGTTAATCATCATCTCATGGCCTAAAACGTCGCCGCTGCCGGCGCCGGCAAGATTGAAATAGCTGTGGTTGGTCAGGTTCACGACGGTCGATTTATCCGTTGTGGCCTGGTAGTTAATCTTCAGCTCGTTTTTATTTGTCAGCGTGTAGGTTATCGTGCAATTAAGATCGCCGGGAAAACCTTCGTCGCCGTCCCTGCTGAGATAGGCTAACCGCACGCCCGCCCCTTCGGCAGTCTGGAATCCTTCGCCCTTCCACATGACCTTGTCGAATCTTTTTTGGTTGCCGCCGTGGATGTGATTTTTGCCTGAATTTCGTGTTATTTTATATTCGATGCCGTCGATAGTGAAACTCGCGTTTTCGATACGGTTGGCATAGCGTCCGACGACGGCACCGAAGAGCGGATTTCTCTTTATGTATGGTTCGAGCTCGTCAAATCCGAGATTGATGTCGGCCAATTTACCGTTGCGGTCCGGCACTTCCAGTGCCACCAATATAGCACCATAATCCATAACCGTCGCCCGCAGACCATTAGTGTTGAGAAGCTCGTATAAAATAACCTCCCGGCCATTTTCGCTTCGGCCAAACAGTTTTGATTGTACCGCCGCCCCGCCGCCTTCGCCGCTGGATGACGCTTCAACAAAAGCCGAGAAAAAGAGAATTGCCGGCAGGATCCATACACAGATATTTTTATTAGTCATAGCTAAATCCTCGAATCAATTATAAATACTTCATTTCTCTGGTTATCTTCGAATCTCTGTACATTCGGCGTTGCTGGATTATAATCATAAATATCAAATAAGAGAAATAATTATAATCGCAAAAAGAGAAAGCAGAATATGGAAAGACTTGGCGTGGGGATTATCGGCTGCGGCGCGGTGGCGGAAGAATATGTAAAGGCCTTTAAGAAAGACGAGCGGTCGGAAATCCGTGCCCTGGTCAGCCGGAACCGTGCAAATGCGGAACGTTATCGCGACCGGCACGATTTGGATTGCGCGATTGAAACCGACGCCGCGGAGATGCTCCGGCGTAAAGATACGGACATTGTCGTGGTCTGCACGCCTCACAACCAGCACACGAAATATGCCGTCGCCGCCGCCGAGGCCGGCAAGCACATCATAATCGAAAAGCCGGTGGCCACAACGCTGGAAGATATGCGAATGCAGCAAGAGGCCGTAAAAAAGGCCGGGGTCAAAACGCTGGTCAGTTTCGTGCTGCACTGGAATCCGCTGCTGATGACAATCGACCGGCTCATAACGCAGGGCGTTTTCGGCAACATCTTTATGGTGGAGGTCGATTATATGCACCGGATTTGGACGACTGCCGAGCAAAAATGGTACGGCAGCCGGCAGCAAAGCGGAACGGCAATCCTGACCGGAGGCTGTCACGCGATAGATGCTCTGCGCTGGTTTGCCCGCAGCGAAGCTAAGGCAGTCTGCGCCTACCAGGTGAAAACCGAAAATCCAATCGAGTACCCCGGCACCATTTCAGTCAACGTCGAATTCGAGGACGGCATAATCGGGCGCAGCACAACGACATTCGACGCTCAGATGCCATACAGGTTCAACATCGGTGTTTACGGGACCGAGGGCACGATTCGCAATAATGAAATCTTTGCCCCGAAGCTATTCCCCGGACAAAACGATTTCATGATAATCCCCTGCATCCTGCCGGACAGTGCCGATGTCAGTCATCATCCATTCGTCGGAGAAGTATCCCATTTGCTCGATTGCATCATCGAGGACAAGCGACCATATCCGGACCTGGAAGATGCAGCACAAACTCACGCCGTATGTTTTGCGGCCGACCTTTCCGCCGAATCGGGCAGGCCCGTAGCTATCCGCGAGTTGGACAACGCTTCATGACCTGTTACAAAATCGAGGATCGAAATGATTACTATTTCGGGAACGCTTTCGAAGGGGTGGATGGCCGGGGCTTTGGGTGTAAGTTTTGACCGTGACTACTATTTCGATCCCAACAGACGTTATGCTATTGACTGCAAGTGTAACGAATACGCGGCGGCACAATTTCCCGGAATGCGACTTTTCTATTCGGAATCCAACCTTGGACAAATCCATTATTGGGACAATAAGCAGATTCAGATTGGGGGCATTCAGCCGAACATGATTCTCGGCATGTTGCTGGGCGCCGATTTTGTCCCCCGTGACAATTATGACGCCGACATCACGCCGGGATGCCTGTCGGGAAAGGACATTGACGATCTGCCGGCGCCGGAAAGTTTGCTCGATCACGAATTGATTAAGCTTTTCGAGCAGCAGATTCGCCGAGTACAAGACGACTCCCAAAAGCAGCTTCGCCCGATCCCACCGTTTTTCTGGGACACATCCGGCCGGGCCGCCATACACGGAACGATGACCTCCGCCCAGAAATTCCTCGGCGAGACTTTCTTTATGAACATGATGACAGAACCGCAACGCTGCCTGGAAATTATGGATTGGATAGGTGAAGCGTTGATCGTTCTCTGCCGGCATTTTTCTCAAATAGCCGATTTACCAATAACCGGCGTGCACGTGGGCGAATGTTCATCCTGCATGGTCAGTCCGGAACTAATTGAAAAGTTCGTAGTGCCGGTGACATCGAAGATCGGCGAAAAGCTCGGCCCCGTCCGGCTGCATTCCTGCGGGCCAAGCACTAATCATCTGCAGGCCTTTTCGAAAATCACGAATCTCCGCAGCCTCGATCTCGGCGGTGAGACCTCGATAAAAAGAGCACGGCAGATTTTCGGTAAAGATATGCTTATAAGCGTTGCCCCTCTGCCGAGGGATATGTCCGCGAAAAACACCGAGCCAATACTAAGCTGGGCCAAACGCATTCTTAAAGAAAACGACGGCGGCAATCTGGAATACATATATCACGTCGAAGAAAATTACAATATCGATACGATCCGCGCCTTGACAGATTTTTTAAAAAACCAGCCAGGCTTCAAAAGGGCATGAACAGAGCTTAACTTAACAGCTAAAAATTATACGATAAAGGTCGAAGCGAACTTGTTGGTTGTATAATCCTTCATCTCATTTGTATATGTTACGGGAAAAGCCATCCCCATCCCAATAAACGACAATTGGGATGAGGCTGCCACCCAATAGAATTGATGTAAAAGGGTGGCAGCCTCAAGCGCAGCTTGGGGATGGTCGCGAATACCAGAGGTCGGCTAAACATGTATAAAGCAGGGATCCAGAACGAAAAAACTGGATTCCCGCCTGCGCGGGAATGACAAACACTGCTTCCGCAACAGAAATTAATTAAAGAAAACCAAATCCAAACATTTAAAAAGATAACGGATATTTTATGTATTTCTGAAGCTTCTCCCATATCTCTCTATCACCGTCGGAGTCGACCACGGGAGCGAATCCGAACTTGGCGTATAGATTAATCGCAGGTATTCTAACGCTCTGAGTGGTCAGGTATGTCCTGCTGTGCCCAAGCTCTTTTAATCTTTTGCATATAACAGTAAGAAGCGGCTTAGCAAGGCCGTTGCCCTGCTGCTGCGGGATAATCGCCAACCAGTGGATTCTGCCGATGGATTTTCCGCCTTGATTATCGAGCCACGCCGATGCTGTTCCAATAACATTATCCTTGCTGTCACAGAGAAAACACTGACGCTCGGAAAGCAATTGTGTATCTGTTCCGAATTGCTCCTGGAAAAGATCCGGGGTCACCCTGGTATACTCGTCGGCAAGCGACTGGACCGCCTGCCAGTGTTTTTCATCTCCCGGCCGATACCATCGGATCGAATAGCCTGCTGGTAAACTGTAATCGGGAATATCGTCGAGATTCTCACGACTCATCCTGACATCTATATATTCTCTGATAGGATCCATGTTGTCTGACGACTATTATATCTCCAACCGATAGTCACGGCTGCCCCCCATCATATTTGGGAAAACAAATCGATCAAGTCTTCTTGCCGGGCATCTCGTGCAGGTCGCTGCAATGCTTTTGTTAACCATGATCGGAATTATACCGGGATGGAATCATGCGTCTACTGTGAAATTCTACATTCTGTGAATTGTATCTCGCATCTTATGCCTTATGATTGATGCCATGCAACTTCCGCTCTTCGTATCCAGGCTGGATGCTTATATCGGCTTCTTAAGAAAACCGGCTGTGGATTCCATTATGCGAGCCTGAAGCCGCCTGCTCTGCTTCTGTACGTTTTGGTCCCGGAGGTCCTGGAGATTGGCCATGCAGAATCTGCAGCCGATCGTGTTGATATGGAATTCGACGTACTGACGCCATTTACTGTCGAGAGTGCCGAGCAGATAGGCCCCAATGGTGCTTCGTTTGGGACAACTGAATCTTTGTAATTTCCAGACATCCGTCATGAGGTTTTCAAAATCTTCCGACGAAGGCCCGATAGGGATACGGGACGCCTCGATGCGCTGGCGAATCTGTTTGAGACTGCGGTGCTTGATCAGGGCGATGGCCTTTTCTTTCAGACCCATGATCTTTGCAACATCCTTATTGGAGAGATGGCAGTAGAACAACAGTTCCGTAATCTGCAGGTCGCGGAAGTTCAGCGAGCTTTTGAAACCATCGACCAGTTCGGACAAGGCATCGGTTAGTGTGTGTTTTTGCAGCTCGTATTTTTCGTCGGCCCTGACATACCAGCTCGCCGTCTGGGCCGGGCCGGCTACATCTGCAAACGGATCAAGCACCTTATCATCGCTTTGAGATTCGTACGTATCCTGGATCAGACAGACGTGCTTCGACTGCCGGCTGCGATAAGTGTCGATGATCTTGCGTCTCAGCAGTGCGAAGAGATATGTTTCGAGGGCGCATTCACCTCGATAATTTTGCAGGCTCTTTACAAAAGCGATGAATGTTTCCTGAACGACGTCTTCTGCGTCGGCGGACTGATGGAGTTTGGCCTGGGCAAAACTCAACAATCGACCTCTATAGCGGTCGACAAATTCCGACCATGCTTCTGTGTTGCCCCGGCGTATCTTGTCTAATAAATATTGCTCTGCCTTTGTAACTCTGTTCATATTCGTTTTGAAGCCCTCGGCTCCCGCCTTGCGGGAACAAAAGGCATATTATACGGAACCTTCGCTATACGAGAAGGAGAATTATCACAACCAGGGCAAAAACGACTCCTGCGACTCGCAAAGACCACACATAGTAGCCTTTCGTAGCAGCATTGAGAAAAACGTAGACTACAGTTATCAGTACAATGAGCCCGAAAATGGAAAAGAACATTCTCGCAAAGCCTGTTTTCCTGGCTAATGCAATAACCGCTTTTCGCTGGGCCAGATTTTTAAGTTTCTCACTGGAAGCATCTACCAGCAGCGCCTGTCTCCAAATCTTTCCGGCTGTACCTTCGAAACTCTGCACAAATCGATCCAGGATGAAATTTCCTTCGAGGATGTCGGTAGAATTCACCGGCTTTGCGAAAGAAACCGGAACTCCGGATCTTCGCAGCGGAGCATGGCCAAGCATATCAGCAACCAGGGAGCATGCATTTTGGACGGCCTGTTGATTGGCTTCGGCTTTGGTCATGCAGCTCTCTGCCGATTTGGCGATTATAAATCGACTGTTCGGCCTGGTATTCAGGAAGCTGGATAAATCCTCGATCCAGGGTTTGTCGATAAACTCGGCTTTCACACTTGCCTGCTTGTCTCCGGCAAGAACGCTTGCCTGGATTGTACCGCTGGTCATCTCGTTCTCAGATCCGCTCGTCCACGGGGCTGCATGGCTCTGCACCTTTACGATATCTATGCGAATCCCGACTTCGTCAGGCTGCACAGCTACAGTTTCGGGAGCGATAGTCCAGTTAGCATCAGGAAACGTTTTGGCGATTGCTCTTCCAAACTCCTCGATGAGCCCGCGGTCGTGAGCACCCTGGAACAGAATGATACCGCTCGGTGAAGCCCCACCAAAGACCTGCCGGACGGGTTTGGCAATATGCAGGCCGAGCGAACGGACGGCGGAGAGTTTGGATGGATATACATTCGCTTCGAATTCATCTTCGATTCCCGGCAGCCAAATGGCGGCAGTGGCGTGTTCGGATTGAATTGAGTGCGGTTCAGAGTACAACACCTGCTCGCTGATAGGTACGGTCTGCCGGTGTGAGATACCCAAAAAGACCCCCGCAAGCAACGGGAGAAATAACAGAGCTGTGATTACTGCAATCCAGGGTCGTTTAGAGCAGAGTTTGATTGAAAGGACTATCACACCAATCACGGCTAATAAAAGCAGAATCATCGCCGGGAGCATTATGAATATCCTGGGTATCATATGTATCATAAGTATCATCAGATTACTCCTTGATAATGTGCTGGAGTTAATATCATTTGTCTGCTGCGGGCAGGCCACGCCAGTACTACAACTGACAACAGGAAGAGAACTCCGGCAGAGGCTGCTTTCTCATTGTGAGTAGATGTGAGCAGTTTGTCGAAGGCGGGCCCGATCTGCTGAGAATTGAGCATGTTGACAACTTCCTGGTAGTAGGAACCGGACATCGCATCCGAGAAGACAAGAAGCACGCAAAAGAACGCCATGAGCCCCAATATGGCACGGAGCATGTGACGTACACCAAGATGACGCCGGCTGATGATGATAAATACGCCGGCAAGCAACAGTAAAATCACAACCACAATAGTGCCCATGCGCATTACCAGTTCGGGCCAGTCCGAATAACCGAAGAACTGCTCTATCTGTGCAGAAACTTGTGCATCGGGCCAGCCGGCAGCCACATAGTAGGGAATTTGCAATCCCACAGCCAAACCCGCTACGATTGCCGCGAAGGTCAGAATGAAGCCGACTCCTGAAAATAGAAAGGCAAGCGGATGAAACGGCTCATAAATGACCGTCGTGGTTGGAGCAGAAGGAGCGACCCTCGCCGGGGATTCCTCTGCTGCCGGTGCCTGCACTGCCTCTGCCCGCTGCTGTTCTACCGCGGCTACATCCAGCCCGGGAGCCCGGACCTTACCGGCAACCTGGGCATCTGGAGTTTTGATCTTTAACTCTTCGCTATCATGCCAGATCACTAACGGCAAACCATAACGGTCCTTGAAGCTACCCACAATAATCATAACCACATCTATGAGTTGACCAACTCCAAAAATTCCGGCCGTCAAAAACCAGATTATACCGGTTACGATCTTTCCGACGTAGAATCGTTGCAGGCCGCAGATTCCAAATAAGCTCCCTGCCGACAGCAATAACGCCCAGAGGCGTTTGAATGATGAGACACCGGCAGGTGCCTTTTGACTCGATACAGCAGGCTGCTTTGATGGGGCTGCCGAAATCCTGTCAGGTTTGGATACACCGCCGACAAACAAGCTGGCCGGCAGGATGGCAACTATAAAAAATGCAATGGCGGGAAAAATTATCAGCATTAGAAGCAATAAGAACTCCCCATTATTCAAATTAACCAAACCCATACAGATAGACGAAGCAACCACGGTGAGCAGGCAGATTAAAAGTATTGCCGGCTTAATAATATAGCGATACCAGCCGTTAAATTTGCAGCGGAAAATCCCGACGAAGCAGAACAACGATAGTATGAGGCTATCTACTCCTGAGGCAATGCCAAGTGCAAATTGATCATCGTTTTGTCCCATCGCCCCCCATATCACGAGAAACAGACCGATACCCAGAGTCATGAAGAAGCCAACCAGCCAGAAAACGCGTACAAACGGCGGCACCGGGCGGCTGGCAATTTTACCGCTGTCAAGCTGCGTTTCTTTCTTTTTCTGTTGGGCTTTTCTGGCCTGCATTTTGGCCGCCTGCACAGATTGTGCCGCACTGCCAAATGTGCTGTACGCCTGAATTACCAGAGATGTCCCGGCCAAAACCGCGG
>Ga0265594_1000974_pt1 | contig 22870 bp, 22 predicted proteins | sample saktaG_11_FD_190147 | JGI IMG/M metagenome (GOLD analysis project Ga0265594, IMG submission 190147) | Saline water microbial communities from Sakinaw Lake, British Columbia, Canada - sak_2011_5_24_80m | ecosystem: Environmental > Aquatic > Non-marine Saline and Alkaline > Saline ... | reverse complement strand
TCTCATCGAGGAGCTGAGGGCTAGGCAGATAGCCCGCGGGGTTCTTGTGTTGGATGACACGCTCAACCATAAGACGGGCCGCCACATCGAGGGTGTAAACATCCACTTCGACCATGCGGAGAAGCGTTACACGCTTGGCCACCAGCTTGTCACAAGCCACCTAGTGGCAGGCAGGTTCAGCCTCCCCATCGACTTCAAACTCTACCGGAGGGATGAAGGCCAAGAAGGCTTCAGGACTAAGCAGGAGCTTGCCCGAAGCCTCATAGAGAAATCCGCGGCGGAGGAGGTCCCATTCACCTGCGTGGTGATGGACACATGGTACTTCAACCGTGAGAACACTAGATGCATAAAAGGCTTGGGAAGAGACTGGGTTGCAGGCTGCAAGTCCAATCGCCTCATCCTCACCCCGAAAGGCTGGAAGCCCATTGCCACATGGCTGGAGACTGTGCCTAAATGCAAGTTCAATGAGAACGCCATCCAGACCGGGGAGGGCGAACGCCGCTTCTGGGTCTACGCAAAGAACGTGACGATGAAGGGGCGTTGGAGGGTTAGGCTTGTCGCCTCCTATGAAGACGCAGGGTTTGAGGGGGAGCCTAAGCTCCTCGCCACCAGCAGGCTTGACTGGGATGTGAAGACAATCCTCCGGACGTATCTGAAACGCGGGAAGATAGATGCCTTCTACAGGGATGCCAAGCAGGAACGGGGGTTGGAGGACTACGAGGTTAGGAAGCTCCGCGGCGTGAAACGCCACTGGCTTATGGTCTTCCTAGCTCACGCCCTCCTGCAGCTCAGCTCCACGAAGGGCAGATCCGTAGAATGGGTCAAAGCCGGTCTGAAGACGGTTGGCTCCAAGTGCAGGTACGCCGCTCTGGAGGTCCTCAAGTCCTTCATCGACCTGGTGGTGAAGCTCACCCAGAAGGTCAAAACAGCAGACGAGATCCTACAACTCACCCTATCCGACTGGAAAGGACTAAAAACCATGTGCCAAATGGAGATAACCTAAAATTTGCCAAAGTTCAGTTATCACACAATATAGTACAAGTATCCAAGCAGAATCGAGAAACGTAGGAACATACTTCATTATGGCTGCTATGAGCGAAACTGAGATTGAGAGATTTAAGGAAGTTACGCTTCATCCTGGTTCAAAATTGATAACGAGACTACCTCGTGCGACAAGCTTTATTTTTAGCCCGTATTGGTATCCAGAGCCGTTTTTCATAAGACATAGAAAATTGACCTAGCTACTTTGGTAAAACGTTAACTATATAAATTATTACCATCATAGTAATATTATGTCATACCATGAATTGTGGAATGTCTTGTGGAACTGGCGAAAAGAGTTCACGGTAAAGGATTTTATCGCAGTTTTCCCTAGCCCTAACCCTAACAAAGTTTTGCATGACATGGCACAGAAAGGATTATTGGAGAAAGTCGGTTGGGGTAAGTACAAGGTTAATTCTCCCGCGGAGTATGTGGCTAAAAGGAATAACGTTGCAAAAGCATACGACTTGTTAAAAGAAACAGATATGAAATATGCTTTAACTGGGCCTGATGCTGTTTTTGTCTGGACTAAGGGCGGTTACCAGGTTGACAGGTTCTTTGGTTTCTATCCAATCCATTTGAAAGTTAGAAAGGCTGAGTTGCAAAAGTGGAAACATTTCTTAAGTTCAAAGAGGCAGAGAATTTACGTTAAGGATAAGCCTGTTAGAGAAACGTTGTTTGGATTGTTTTATGTATTATATCCTGAAACGGATTTTAGAGTGGAAAAAGTAGAAGAATTGAACGTCGCCCCCTTGAAAGAAGCTGCGGAGTTCTGCCAGAGTAAGATATACTCCTACGAGCCTGCTTTAGAAATGTTAGATGAAATGTACAATTTAGGGTTAGGCATCAAGTATAAGGAAGCTGAGACCAACTTTTAGTGGTAGCCATGAAAATGATTGAAAGAGAGAATGAAATTCTGAGGATAATCAAGCGACTTGTAGAGGCAAAACTAGATTTTATTGTTGTTGGGGGTTATGCTGTATCAGGCTTAGCAAGACATAGATTTTCCGTGGACTGCGACATAGTTGTATCTAAAAAGGAATTAGAAAAGTGTGAAAGTGCTCTTAAAAAAGAAGGATTTAGAAAGCATGTACAGAAAGCAGGTTTCGACAAGATTTACGGTGGAGAATTTGTAAGCTATCTAAAGAAAGTAGAGGAACTGCCTGTTAGTGTTGACCTTTTGGTTGGAAGCTTGGTCTGTAGAACAACTTCTGCTTCATGGAGTTTTAATTACATAAAAAAATATTCAGTCTTAGCAAGCATACTCGGCATAGAAGCCTCTGTTAGCTGTAGAATTCCAGAAAAAGAATTATTAATTGCTTTTAAAATTCATTCAGGAAGAAGAGCAGACGTTAGAGATATAGTTATGCTGAGAGAGGGAGCAGACTTAGAGAAAGTAATAGCGCATCTGAAGAAAGGAAGCATAGACGCTTTGAAGGGTCAGATTAACGGAATAATCAAGGCTTTGAGAGATAAGAACTTGGTAGATTCGTTAAAAGGCGTGTTCACTATTAGCGTTGATGTCAACAAGCAAATTGAAAGTGCAAAAAAGGATTTGGAAAAAATTCTTAGAAAGATATATCTAGAATAATTAAATACTTGCTTTTTCAAGTATCATTAGATAACAATGCCTGAAGAACTATACACAAAGAAGGAATATCAGTCTCTTTTGTTAAAGACGCTTGGAGATTCTCCAAAGCTAAGGATAGTAGATTTTTTCCTAGATAACCCATTATCCGATTTTACCAAGAAGGAAGTTATAGAAGCCTTAGGGATGAGCAAGCAAACTTTCTACAAATATTTTGCAGACATAGAAAAATACGACATCGTATCCATTTCACGGAGGATCGGTAAAGCAAAGCTCTACAAGGTCAACCTAGAGAACCCAATGGTTAAGATGCTAAATGAATATACCACAAAGCTCTCCTTACAGATAGCAGAACAAGAAAAAGCCAAAATGCAAAAGCCAGTTCCAATAAAAGCAATGGCCAGATAATTTTTCAGCTTAGGGGCATGGATAGATTATCTTTTGATGAGGTAACATTAGTTCATTTTCGGTTTTAGTACGTAAATATTTTTACACTATTTCTTCTAATTCCTTTCTCAACTCAATAACTTCAAGTTTTTCTGGTTTTTCATTCCAATCGTCTTTCCAGCAAATAATCAAGTCACAACTTTCTGGGTCTTTTCTATAGTCTTTCATATGACTTTTAAAACCTGAAGAATATATTTCAAACTCAGCAGGTCTAGTAATCCAACTTTTGCCTTTCTTGACCCTAACAAGAGCATCTGGAAATCTTGTACTGACAGATTCTATCTTCATCTTTAAATGCTGACTGAGTTTGCTGAATAATATTATGACCTCTTGTTCTGTCTCTGGGGCTCGACATAGGCCTTCAAAATTGGTGAAACCCTCAAATGGACTTTTTGCTTGGGATATTGCTTTGTCTAAAAATTCCCACTCCGTCTCCGTTAATTCCAATATGGTTCTATTCAAACCTATCCTTTTTACTAGTTTCTCTGGCAAGGATAGATCCCGTACATTTAGCGGCTCCCAGAATTTCAATACCCATCTAACAGGCATACTGTGCTGATAATAGAGTCTTTCATCAAATTTGTAGTCACCTGTGATGGTTCCAAGACCATATATGCACTTTCCAGAGCTGGCAACGACTTTATCTTTAGGTGATACCCCGGTATAGAACCTCCATAATTGATGCGGCTTGCTGCGATAACCAGCTTTTTTAAACGCTTTTCCGAGTTGTTCTCTGGTTTTGTATTTCCTTAGATTTCCTACTTCTGACCATCCGATGGCAATACAACCATGATCCCTCTGTTCAACCCACAAAAATCCATTTTGTCCTGGTGCGATTTTCCAATATCCCATTTTAGACCCTAATTATCTTTTATACTTAACAAATAAAAGTCTAGTGAAATAAATTTGAACTTAGCCAGAGGAAGAATATGTTTCCCTTTATCCTCATGTTGCTGTCTGAAGATTTTCTTCGGTTGAACAAGCGAGTATTAGGTTTGGCGAATAGGATAGAATCAAAATTGAAGTTGACCTTTACAAATATCCTGAAAAATATGGTAACACATGGACAAAGATAAGACCTAGAGGCATTTGAATTATTTACTCATAAGAAACGGCTGTATTCTTCTTTTTGATGGCGTAGATTTCCCCAACGCTTGAACTCAGTTCATCCAGTCTTTTCCTCATGGGGGGTATGTCTGCGGCGATATACTTTAATTCTGAAATTTGCTTCTCAAGAAGGCTATTTACCGCCTCAAGTCTGTTCATATCATCGTAATGTGCATTTTCGAATGCGATTGTCCAACTCTCAAGTCGAGCAATTCTATCCTCTAGCTTTCTCGTCTTATTTTTATGGATAGCATAAGCTATGATGCTGACAACTGTGCCGCCAATGCCTATGCCAGCAGCAACTGCTTTAGCGTTCATAGACCTCACCTATAGCTAAAATGAAGAGTCCTATATAGGCTTTGATGTCGCGCATAGCATTATAACGACTTCGATAGGTTGAGCAGAGTTGGTATCAAGCCTAGAATAGCTTATAGCTCCAAAACAGTTACTTTTTATATAGACTGTATTTTAAACCTCTGGGAAAAATCTCTTCATAATAGCCATTGTTATTTCATTCTGCCTTGGGTTGAGTGACACTTGCAAACCATAATGTGTTGGTTTGGGGATAATCAGACCTTGGCGAATAGACTCTTTAGCTATTTTCTCCACTCGTTTCAGTCCTCCTTTTCCAAGCTCGCCCTCTTTGAAACCTTTCTTCAAATTCTCGAATGCTGTATGGCTTCCTCCCCAGTTGCCTCTTTTATAGAGCTTGAAGAGTATTGTTGCTTTTATCTGGTCGTCAGAGAGCATGAGTTCACCTATAGTACTTTGAGAGTTTACATTTAAATACTTTCAATCCTAGAATATACTTGAAGAATATGACCTACAAAAACGATGAAACATTGCTAGTCCGCTACTTAGGCAGCTCACCAGTATTGCGGATAATAGACTTCTTCTTAGACAACCCTCTACTCGACTACTCAAAGAATGAGGTTGTGAAGAATCTAAACATGGGCAGGATTACATTTTTCAAATACTGGAAAGAGTTAGAGGGCTCAGGAGCAGTCAAAGTAACACGCAAAGTAGGAAGAGCAACAATGTACCATCTGGATAGGGAAAACGATGTGGTAAAACAGTTAATCCACCTAGATATGACATTAGCGAGAAAAGCGATGGATAAAGCTGTGGAAGAGTATCAGAAACCAGAGAAAGTTGTAGTTGTGAAAGCCAGATAGGACTAGAATTCAAGCTCAGTCAGCGAAGTAGAGGAAGAATATGTTTTCCTTTATCCTTGTGTTGTTGACAGACTTTAAAGGCACGCTAGCTTCATTTGGATTTCATTTCGACAGCCTCATTAATGAGGTTTATCACGTACCTTACAACATCTGACGCAAGACTGATCGAAATCTCTAAGTCAGTATTAGTTGGAGGATAGTAAGGGGCCTCAGGTGGCAGTTGCACCTTCACAAACTTGGTTATGAAGTTAAAACTTTTTCCAGCAATATCGTCTACTCTGTCTAGAACGTCATTTATATGTGATTTGAGAACTTCAGGTGTGCCTTCAATTATCCTTTCCTTTAATTCTTTTTTAATCCTTCTCTTTTCTCCCTCTTTTACGGGTGGTACTGTTATTATGTCAATAGCATTTCTGGCTTTGGTCACACATCCGATGGGGTCGTTGCGCCTCAGAGCATTTAGGCTCGATTTGATTGCTTCAACAGAAGAACGTAACATCTCTAATTGAGGTTCGGGTATAGGTAAAAGCGGCAATTCTATTATTTTGATTTCTCCATACTTAAGGTCGTATAACACTTTAGCCCATTGGTCACGAGTAATAACTATGTATTCCTCGGTTTTATCCCTCAACATCATTTTGACGTTACCGCTGATTTCTTCAAGATAGCTTAACTCCCATCCACCACTACTACGTCTCACCTCAGCGCAAACACCGCGAAGGTTAATGGTAAAGTAAAGCTCTACGCTATCACCTCTAAGTTTCTGTATCGCATTCACCCTAGTCCAAGGCATATCAAGGGTGATCTTTAAGCTTGTTTTTTGACCCTTAGGGGCTGAAACCATTTTTGGCGCTCTAGTTGTACAAGCTCCTAAAGGTGTGGCTATTGATCCAAGAGCTACACCAACATTTACATCTCCTACAAGATTGAGTATCATCACCGGATTACCCCTTAGATTTTCTACAGTAGTCCTAAAGACAAGTTTCGATGTTTCACCTACGATTCCTTTATCCACTAAAATGTCCGAGAATGTGAACGATAACAAGATTCATCCCATCTGCTTATAATACCTCGTCGAATATCATCCTTTTGGAAATGAATATAGAGTAAGAATATCCCCATGTGGTTGGGTGCTTGAATAAAGCTGGAATTAAGCCGAGAATAGCTTATAGTATACTTAAATTATAGCCCACTCACACAATCTATGGGGAAAGTCGTTGCCTATTCGAAGCCATACAGTTAGGTGTACGATAAGTGGTGGAGATACGTTGATTTTCGTAAATGAGGACCCAGGCATCGTAGAAGTTAGATGTTTTTATTTGGACTCTGCTATGGGAACCTGTACACATCATAAGATGTCCCGTGAAGAAGGTTCTATGTTTTGTCCATACTATAGACGGGTTGATTCGGAACTCTTCTAGACGGTGAAAACTCTTCTACAAGCCTAAAATCAGAAAATATGCCTTTTGGTCAAGCTTTTTCTAAAAGTTTGATGGTGGACCGGCCGGGATTTGAACCCGGGATCTCCGCCTTGCGAAGGCGGCGTTCATACCAAGCTGAACTACCGGCCCTGAGTTATCTTGACTAAGGAAGCATATTTTAGTATTTTCTCCCTACTTCTACGTGTAAGCGGTAGGGGGAGGAGGAGTAAATGAGTGTTCTCGAAGCCATCGTCCAGAGGAGAAGCATCAGAAAATATAAGGAGAAACCCATCCCAAAAGATCTGCTGTATAAGATTTTAGATGCTGGAAGATGGGCACCCTCAGCTCACAACAGTCAACCTTGTATGTTCATCATCCTCGAAGATGAGAAAGTTAGGAGGCAGGTAGCTGAGGCAACTACCTATGGAAAGTTTTTAGCCAAAGCACCTGTAGGTGTGGCTGTCGTTGTAGACCCTGAGGCCACCAACCACCCTGCTGAGGATGGGGCTGCAGCCACACAGAATATGCTTCTCGCCGCTCATGCTTTAGGTCTGGGCGCATGTTGGATAGGCTCCTACTCTTCAGTTTACGAGGAGAATGTTAAGGAGATTCTGGGAATACCTAAGAATAAGATACTGCTGTCCATAGTTGCCCTAGGCTACCCAGATGAAAAAGCTGAGAAAACGAGAAAAAGCCTGGACCAAACTGTCCTCATCAACAGGTATGAGCAGAGAGATTAGGCATACCGAGGAGGCGCCCATCCAAAAATCGAACCCCCACCCCTTCCTCCAATTTTCTGGAGACAAAAAAACCCCCCTTCCACACCTTGCCCCCGATGATCCCACATGGACAGAAAAGGTTCCAACCTGCCCCAAATGGTTCCAAGTTGACCCAAAAGGAGACAAGTTGCAACACCCCTCAACTGCAAACTTAAATCCCCCCGAACACAATTCTATCGAAACCGGAGGCACCACAATATGCTCAGGAATATCAACTGGGAACTTGCTGGAAAGGACTCGTACTACAGGGCGAGGCGAGAGGAGGATAGGGCAAGGCAGGAGGAGGGAAAGGGAAACCCTCGTGAAGCCGTAAAGCATTGGAGAAGGTATGCAGAGGGCAAGGAGAGGAAGGGAAGCCTACTCCTAGCCACCTACGGCCAACTCAACGTGGCAAGGAATTATGAGAAGACGGGAAACTGGAAGAAGGCAGCTGACCACTATCAGAAAGCATCTAAAAACGCAGAGAAGCTGAGTAGCAACCACTTCTGGATCATATCTCGCCTATTAAGATGCCAGATGTACTACGCGGCAGGGAACTACCGGAAATGCATACACGCCTATGAGGAGCTTGGAAGAACACTCCAACAGAAGAGGAAGTACTTCCTCTCAGCAGACGCATATGAACATGCAGCCGAGGTCATGTACCAAACCGGGATGGACACGGGGAGGTACCTGAAACCCGTCGATGCGTGGAGAAGAAACGCCCAATACTGGGTAGAAGAGGGAAACGACGATGACGCGGAGTGGAGTCTGAACAGGGTGGAACTCTACAGAAAACTATTCAAAACGTAATGTCTGAAATCTACGCTTTTTTGATTTCCGACCCTTTTGCTCAGACTTTGGAGTTTTGTCTGTTTTTCCTTGGGTATAGGCATTTCAAATTTTTTAAGACCGCATCTTCTCCGTGCTGTTTCAACTGCTCTGTAGATTTTCCCAGTGTAGTCCTTTGGAGCGTACACATTTTTATAAAGGGTGAGATATTTTGGCAACAGATCAGGAAATTCTTCTTTGATGAAAGTCAAAATACGGTTTCGGCACGATGCCCTCAGATTCAAAACCCCTGAGATTATATCTTTTGCCCCACAATCACTCACCGCCTTTACCACACCGTTTATGTTTTCAAAGTCATCGGTTAAATACGGGAATATCGGCATGAACAGTATTCCAACGGTTACACCAGCGTCGGAGAGTTGTTTCACAGCATTGAGGCGTTCTTCAGTCGAGGCGGCTCTCGGCTCAATTTTACGGCGAACATTCCCGTCCAGCGTTGTTATCGTAAAGTAGACGATAAGTGTCGTGTGTTTTGCCATTTCCGAGAGCACATCGATGTCACGCAAAACCAAGTTCGATTTCGTTCCAATAAATAGAGGATTTCTGTGCTTCGCAAAGACTTTCAAGACCTGCCGCGTAATTTTAAATTTCTTATCTGCAGGTTGATATGGATCACATACTGAACCCAAATTAACAACCGCCCGCTTCCATCTAGGGCGTGATAATTCCTTTTCCAAAACCTCTGCAGCATTCACTTTCACGAGAATTCTGTTATCGAACTCTTTGCCAGAATTGTATCCAAGGTATTCATGTGTGTAGCGCGCAAAACAGTATGGGCAGGAATGCTCACAACCGCGATAAGGGTCCGCACCCCAATTAAACGGTAGGAACTTCTTATCGAAGTGATGCAGAAAGGACTTGCATTCGACAGGTTGATAACGAGCTACCCGCGTTGTTTTTTTCAAAATCAACAGCGACATGTTTTTTACTTTTTTGTAGTATCATTTAGATAATTTTTTATATCAACGTCATATTGGGCTGTTCTTGCGAAGGCTTTGACCGCCAGTTTTCTTTTAGTTTCAGGTTTTATTTCCCCACGGTTTTCCTTCAGCTCCTCAATAATTTGGTCATACTGATTTGGCTCAACGACGACAGCAACTCTGCCGTGTAAGAGGGATGCTTTAGCTGCTGCTCTTATCATCGCTGGACCTCCGATGTCGATGTTCTCTATTGCTTTTCTAAACGCAGAGTCTTTGTCAGCGACTATTTTCTCAAAGGGGTATAGGTTTACTACGAGGAGATCAATGGGTAAGATGCCCTGCTGGTTCATGTAGCTTTTATGTGTTCCTCGATTTGGGTCAAGTGCTAGGCCGCCGTGAATTTTCGGGTGAAGCGTCTTCACTGAGCCGTCAGGACTTTCAGGAAATTTCGTGTAATCAGCCACTTCCATAACATGGAATCCAAGCTTCCTGATTTCTTGGGCGGTGCCGCCTGAAGAAATTATTTCGAAGCCATATTTAGCTAAAACTTTTATGAGTTTATCTAATCCAGTCTTATCTGAAACACTTATGAGTGCTCTCTTCACCAACATGTCTCACCTAGGAGTATAGGTTCAAGCCTATTTCTCTATGCTACCTACATCCCACATAGACCTTTATCAATGAAAGGTTTTGATGAGATTTTTGGTGGGCCGGGAGAGATTCGAACTCTCGACCTTTCGGTCTCCACGAGGCTTAGAAACCTCCTATCAGCCGAACGCTCCAGCCAAGCTGAGCTACCGGCCCTCTCTAAACCCTAGAAAAACATGACCTAATTAAGATTACTGCCTCTGAAATTGCTCTTCTAAAGGACGTTCTCCTCTATCTCTGAGCGCTTTATCTCCAACCTTCTCGGGGGCTTAAGGTCTCTCAGCTGTTCAGCTGCCTTCTCTAGGTGTTCCTCAAGGTACTCCTTGTAGCCATAGACCCGTATTGGCACTGCGAAGTGGATCCGAGGCTGAGAGACCACCAACGCTTCACCTACGTCAAGCATCTTCAACTCAACATCTGAATACTCAAGGTAAGGCGTGTTCTCCGCTAGATACTGGCGGTCATCCTTCAGATTTGTCTTCAAGATAATTTTGGTCCACAGCTCAGCGAAGACATCACGGTTTATGCTTGAAGGCCTAGGCGTAACAGCGTTCAACCCAACCTTATACTTCCTGTAGGTCAACGCTATGTCGGAGAAGATTGTTCCCTTCTCTTCAAGAAACTTATGGGCCTCCTCCAACGTTATGAGAAGATAAGGCAGATGCTTCCATGCCTCATAATCGGTGCGCCAGAGATCCCGATAATATCTAACAACGCAGCCTGCTACCCATGTCACGATCTGCTTCTGAGTGCCCTCCCTTAGCCCTGAGATGTCGACGAGAACACTTCGCCCTCCCGTCAATGCTCTAATGATATCTGCAGTGAAGTCGTGGTCAACGTCAGGGAACACCCTCTCATCGAGACTGCAGAGCTTCCTGAGCAGAGCTCCAGCTACATTCCGCTGTCCATCAGCTATGTTGAGAAGGCCGTTAACATCTTCATTCTCATATATCCCTATTGCCTTGGAGATCCAGTCTTCGGATCCAAGCTTACTCCTAAGCTTCAAGGCATAATGTTCCTGAGGCTGGGAGAAGTCGGGGAGAAGGAAGTAGAGCTTTTTGGGGCTGAGCCTCCTTAACCCGATCTGGATGGGGGCATAGGACACCGGCTTCTCAGGGTTCTCCAACCCAAAGTATACAAGACCATCCTCAGCGAAGGGGCTGTCAGCTAAACCCTTCCCGATGGCCTTCCCGGTCAGCAACTCTCCAGCAAAGTCGAAGATTAAACCCACTGCCTTCCCTCCAGTAGCGATCAACGCAGAGTTCAAGACCAGCTCAGCGTTAGTCTTCCCGGACCCTATCTGACCAACTGTCGCCATCATCCTAGGGATGCACTCAACATCCAGACCTACCGTTCGCCGACCGTCAGAGAGCCCAGCCCGCAGGCAACCCAGCTTTAGATCTCCCTGAAGCTTCAGGACACTGTAATCTGCCTCTTCAAGAGGTTTGACAGCCCAGCCGTACTCAGGGTTTAGAGTAGGCGTCCGCACATCCCCTGAACCCTCCCTCTCAAGGAAGAGAACTGATTCTACATACCGGTACTGTGAGTAGGGTCCCACTGTGCGCATCGAACCGCGTAAATCCTGAAGTTCATGAACCTCCTCAAGAGTTGAACGACTTCCCGCGTTGGTTATCCGTGAGTAGAAAACCTTTGAACTCCTCCCATCGCCCGAGCAGATCTTCACTATCTGTCCGTAGCTGACCCTGCCTTCTTCCACTGTGACGAATGAAACTTGGTCACCGTGGCTTTCTCTAACCTTACCTAACTCGTTGCCCAAACCTTGTTACACCTCTACGCCCTCGAACATTTCGTAATCATGTTTCAAGCCTAGTAACTGCTTTCTGAAGTTCGATGTCTCAGCCTCTTTCTCAAGGAAGTGTAGAAGATCTTCCTCATCAAGCCGCATGCGAAGCTGCTCTAGATACTCCACAAGTTTTGCCTCCGGAATGCTTGTCAATTGGTGAGCCAGAAAGAGAGGAGCGGGGTAGCCATCGCACCGGGCATCCCGCGAGAGAGCTGCCAACTCTGAGATCGCGTCAATCATCCTCCCCCGATCTCCCTTATGCACCAAGTAGTCTATCACGTCACATTGGAAGACCCTTGAACGGGTGGGTGAGAGCTTGACACAGCTAACATCCCCATAGAGATCCTTCGTGCGCTTAGCCTCCCAGATGGGATGGTAAACCCAACATCTTCCAAGCCGCCCAGCGCCTTGAAGCTCTTCAGCTGAGATGCTGATGGCGGTGAGGAGATCTCTGCCATTTCCGTCGTGGAGGGAGGGTGAATTCTTCGGGATCATAAGAAGCTTGACCTCGCGGCTTCTACATGCCTCATATAGGCTTAGGGAGTAATTTCTCGCCCCGCCGAAGAATGCGGCGCCATCCATGAGGCAGAAGTCCGCCGCGTCCAACTGGTCTATCTGCTCCGAGGCAACCTTGCTCTCGTACTCCCTCAACTTGGACCATATCTTGAAGGGCCTCTGCTGAGTTGGCGCGATAGTGGCGAAGAAGTGATCTTCGTATCCCTCCTCAGCGGCAGACCAATGCCCATTTGACTCCTCAACTATGACGTAGACACAGCGGCTAACTCCCAGACGCCAGTGGTTCGCCCTCATAAGAGGGTAGGATGAAGCATCCACTGAGAGAAACCTTGCATCAGGCTCCTTAGGCTCAACTTCATAGAAAGAGTTAGGATCGACCTCCCTGAGGATATAGGACTCCTCGCGGGAAGATGAAGACTGCGGCTGGCTACCTTTCTCTGTATATTTTCTTAGCTCGTCGATACAGATATTTAGGTCTGTTTCCATCGGCTTCTCTTCCACGAAGGCTAGTTAATTTTTCCCGCCAGCATTTACCCATCCTTCTATTGAGAAGAAGGCTATTTAAGCCAGAGAGATTGGTGAAAATATTCAAGCCAAACCTTTTCTCTTAAGAAGCCTACCCATACAGTATGGAGATCTACTTCATCGGAACGGGTGGAGGGCGGTTCGCTACCATAACCCAGCGTCGCAGAACAGGTGGCATCAGGTTGATAGCTGAAAAAGTGAACGCTCACCTCGACCCTGGACCTGGCGCCCTAGTCTACTCGCATCAGTTAGGTTTGGATCCAAGGAAGCTGAACCTTATTCTTGTCTCCCACGCCCATCCAGACCACTACAACGATGCAGAGGTTATGATAGAGGCTATGACAGCAGGATCCCTCAAGCGCAGAGGCACCCTCATCTGCTCTAGAAGCGTAACTAGGGGTAACGATGCCTGCGACCCCGCGATCTCAAGATACCACCGAGGCATAACGGGTGAGACCGTGGAACTTAGAGAGGGAGAGAAGCATAAAGCGGCGGGTGTAGAGGTTACTGCTATGAAAACAGTCCACTCGGATCCCGAAACGGTGGGTTTCAGGTTCGCCTTCCCTACAGGCGAAACTGTGGGCTACACCTCAGACACGGAGTATTTTGAAGGTGTGGCTAAGGCGTGCGCAGGGGTGGATCTACTCATCATCTGCACCCTCAGGCCAAGGGGAAGACGCATCAAATGGCATTTATCCACAGACGACGCCCTGCGGATCGTTCAAGACGTCAGACCGAAGAGAGCAGCCCTGACACACTTTGGGATGAAAGCGATAACTGTTACGGAGACGAATGCTGAGGCAAAATACATAGAGCAGGAAACAGGTGTCCCCACCATTGCAGCTGAAGATGGAATGAAACTTAAGGTAGAGAAGAAAACCGAGAGGCTGAGTTGATTCCTCTCAGGCAGTGAACAGAGAACTGACAGACAGATACGTGTTTTACTCCGGAGGAGTGACACGGATCGTGGACGCTTCAGAGAGTTCACTGTGAAGGCTTGAGAGCTGTGTGTTTATGGCTTCTTGGAGGGAATCTTCCAGACGAAGGAATTCATTCCAGAGTTGCTGAATATTTTGCTTCATCTTCAACCAAGTAACTCTAAGGTGCAATTGGGCATATAAGTGAGAAAGGGCGGTGAAAGTAAACCCTCACTAAGGTATAAATCCAATACATAACGGCTGAAATTCGGTCAAGATGCACCTCAGCCACTCAACCATATGCCTAAAAACGTGGCACAACTAAAAGAGTGAAAATGCTGTTAGGGGAATCGTTATGGAAAGGGTAAAGGCGGGAAACTTTAAGGTTACCCTGTTAAGCGACGGCTTCTTCAAGCTTGACGGGGGCGCCATGTTTGGGATAATGCCAAAAACTCTCTGGAGTAAAACAAACCCAGCTGACGAGAATAACAGAATAACCCTAGCCCTTAGATCAATGCTCATAGAAGTTAAAGGTAAGATTATTCTAGTCAATACCGGCATAGGAAATAAACTTGAAAATGACCGATTTCTATGTATCGACCACAGAGAATCAGACCTGATGAGAGAGCTTAAAGAAGCGGGCTTGAAGCCAAGAGATATAGATATCGTCGTCCTGACACACCTCCACCTAGACCACGCAGGCTGGAACACGGTGGTCGAGGACGGAAGCCTTGTTCCAACCTTCCCCAGAGCAGAGTACATAGTTCAGAAAGGGGAATGGGAGGCGGCTGCAAACTCAGATGAACGAAGCAGAGACAGCTATAGAGAGGAAGACTGTATCCCTCTGAAGGAACACGGACAGCTCAGCCTCATTGAGGGAGATCAAGAGATAGCCACAGGAATCAAGGTTCACGTAACCGGGGGCCATACGAAGCACCATCAGATAGTTCTCGTTGAGAGCAATATGGAGAAGGCTGTCTTCTGGAGTGATATAATACCGACTGTAACCCATCTGAGACCGCCCTACATAATGGGTTATGACCTCTACCCTTTGGACACCCTCAAAGTGAAAAAGCGGCTGATAGCCCAAGCAGTAGAAGAGGGGTGGCTATGCATCTGGGAACATGACCCCACCCTTTCAAATGGACATTTGATGTTGGAAGGAAATACAGTAAAGGTTGAAACAGGCAGCCGTTAACATTGCTTTTAGTGAAAAGGGGAAGGCTGGTGGCTTCTAAAGGTTAATGTCTAGTCTGGGTAGGTCTTCTGGGGAAGTACTGAGCCTTGTTTAGGCGGGGGATCATGGCCATCAAGACCGCTTGCTCAGTAAGCTCCACACGCTTCAAGATTCCTTGGGAGAGGCTGCCGATGGCTCCCTCCTTTCTCCCCAACCCTTCAACTCCACTGAACCTTTCCATAACTACACTCAGCTCCCCCTCCCCGCCAAGCACCCTCTCAACTACTTTGGGGGGTAGTTCGAAGCCTGAACTGCATCCGACGGTTAGCCGTTTCCGATCGTCAAGGATGACACACCACTGGAGGGCGAGGTATCCGCTGAGTGTGGAGGGGGATTTGAATAAACCTGCCTCAATGCCGACTGCGAGATCTGCCGGGGTCTTAGCCATAGCTGCCTCTGCTCTTTTAACAGCGCACGCTATAGTCTGGTTGCCTATGGGTTGAGGAGGCAGGTTGAGCTTGACATCAACCCCTTTGACCTTTACTTCTGATCTTCCATAGATCTTTGACAGAACCGCTCTTACTCCACTCAGTTTGACAGGGTTCTTTGAGCCTACGGCAACCTGCAGCTACCCATCCTCCTCAGCCCTTGTCAGGTGTGTCTTAAAGCTTGTATCCGATCTTCCGCAGAAACTCTTTCCGCTCAGCCACATCCTTCTCCTGTTCTATACCCTTTGATTTTAGACCGTCGATGACCCCCAAGATTCCCTGCCCCTGCTCGGTTTCAGCTACTATGACCTCTACAGGGTTGGCGGTGGCGCAGAAAACGGAGCAGACTTCTTCTACATCTTTCACCGCGTTCAGCACATTGAGGGGATAGGCTTCCTTCATGAATATTAGGAAGCTGTGACCAGCTCCAATCCTGAGGGCGTTCTCCGCAGCGGCAGACTTGAGTTCAGAGCTGTTTCCCGCCCCCCTGACGAGACATGGACCCGAGCTTTCGCAGAAGGCTATTCCAAACTTAGCGGTTGGGGTTGAAGTGATCATTGTTTCATAGAGGTCCTCAGCAGTCTTTATGAAGTGAGCTTGACCTAAGATTAGGTTGCAGTCCTTAGGGGTTTCTATCCTAACCGTTTCGATCTTCATAGAGATCCCTGAAGAGTTACAGGGCAAGTTAAGATAAAAAATTTTACGTTGAGATAAATATCCAAGACCCCGTAGCTAGCTTTCAGTTGATAGTTAGTTTGACTATTGAATAGGTAATTTTATAGTTTTACGACATTAACCATAATAGGCAATGAACTTTATAAACGGCATCTGGAAGGCTTCTCAAGGTGGGAGTATGTTCAAAGATGCCAACCCGGCAGATTTGAACGATTTTATAGGCCAATTTCCCGATTCAATTATGGAAGATGCGAAGGAAGCTATTGATGCGGCAAAAATGGCCCAAGAGAAATGGGCGAATGTACCAGCGCCACAAAGAGGTCGTTATCTTCTAAAGGCATCTAATATAATGGAAGAGAACTTAGAACAATTGGCCCGTCTTTTGACGAGAGAAGAAGGTAAACCCCTCAAGGATAGCAAGGGTGAGGTTATTAGATCTATCGAAATATTGCGGTTCTTCGCAGGATTAAGTTATAGGCTTAAAGGCGAAACTGTTCCATCAAACTACCAAAACGTATTTTTATTTACAATCAGAGAGCCAGTGGGTGTTGCATCCATTATAACTCCGTGGAACTTTCCTATAGCCATTCCTGTTTGGAAAATTGCTCCAGCTTTAATTACTGGAAATACCGTTGTATTCAAACCTTCACCCTCTACCCCTCTGATTGCCCAGAAGCTGGTAGAGATCTTGGAAAAAGTTGGAATTCCAAAAGGTGTTATAAATTTAGTTCAAGGAGGGGGTGATGTAGGAAGAGAAATGGTGGTTGACAAGAGGGTTGATGTAGTTTCCTTTACAGGATCTTATGCTACAGGAAGCGAGATATGGAAGAGTAGGGCTGAAACCGATAAAATGATAAGATATCAGCTTGAGATGGGCGGCAAAAACCCTCTAGTCGTGATGGCTGACGCTAATTTAGAAAAAGCAGCCAAGATGGCTGTGATAGGAGGCTTTGGTTTAACTGGCCAAGCTTGCACCTCAAGCAGTAGGATAATTGTAGAGGAAGATGTATACTCAAAGTTCTTGGATGCATTCGTGAATGAAACCTCAAAATTTAAGGTCGGTAACCCTCTGAAACATGAAGACATCAATATGGGGCCTGTTATAAATGAAGAACAGCTCGAAAAAGACCTATACTATATTAGACTGGGAGGAGAGGAAGGCGCTAAACTGTTATATGGTGGGAGAAAGCTGGAGGATGGAGAATATAAAGATGGATACTACATTCAACCAACAATTTATACTGACGTTACAAAAGATATGAGAATTGCAAAAGAAGAGATCTTCGGTCCCGTTGCCAGCGTTATGAAGTTCAAGGGAATTGAAGAAGCCATTGAAATAGCCAATTCGATAGATTACGGACTGTGCGCCAGTGTTTGTACAGATAACTTAAACACTGCCCATGAATTTATCAACAAAGTAGAAGCAGGGTTGATTAAGGTAAACCAACCCACGATAGGCTTGGAGCTCCACGTTCCTTTTGGAGGCTACAAGAAGTCTAGCTCATCCACATTCAAGGAACAATGCGAAACAGCTTTGGATATATTCACAAAGATAAAAACCGTCTATCTCTCTCCGCGATTACCTCCATAACATATATGATTGACGGGATTGCCAGAACTATATCAGGCTGCAATTTGTACATTCAATCCCAGAACATCTTTGTTCTCAGATACTCTCTCTCAGCCTTCAGCAGTGCAATGTATAAACTGTCTTCAGTTCTATGCTGCCTCCTCAGAATTCGGGCAGCTGTAGAAGGACCGATACCTCGTCCGGCCATGGTCACGGCGGCTTTCTTCCCATAGTTCTGAACTAGGCTTGCACTCTTCCATGCGTTCAACCATTGATGCCTCTCACTGGCAGAGAGCTTCTGTCGCCTGAGCCTCTTTTTAACCGCCTTCTCAGTTTCACTATCACCCCTATATGTCACGGCTACCAAGGTTGAGCCGCATTTGGGACAACGTATCCGTTCGGGAAGGCCTCTGACCTTGCGTAGACTCTTCCAGTCTCCTTTGAAGACACAGATAAGCTGCAAGGTTCGGTCGTTAAGACGATCCTTCAGAAGCTTTATGACATCACCCCGCTCTTGCACAGGTCTCAGTAGGTCATGAGGCGCTATCTTGTCTAAGAGCGGCGCAGCTAGGGGGGAAGGCACCTCCTTAAAGGAGGACACCTCGATCGCTATCTTCCCCGCCCGTATCCATCTTAGAACATTCATAGCGGCATCCACATCTAGATTTTCAAGGCAGATCTCGCGGATGGTCTCCTTGTAGATGGGGGTGCCTCTCAAGGCTCGAAGTATGATGCGAATCTGTGCCGACCTATACTCAGCCTTTTTTGAGATCATGCCGAATCTTTTGGCATTATTCCAGAGCCTCCAACCGAAGAGTTCCGTACGATCGATAACAGCATCTATAACCTTTGGCACATCCTCTGGTGTGAGGGAGGTAAGCTCCCGCTTTATCAGGCTAGGATCTACAGGGTAAGGTGTTATGAGAGCTATCCGATAGGGGTCGGATTGAACAGCCACCTCCACGCCAATTTTGGCTGTGAGGAGAGAACCTAGAATCCTGCTGAGGGTTTGGTTAACCTTGTCTCCGAAGCAGCCATGAATTATTATGTAGTTTTCGAAGGCTTCCACAACCATGCGCCGGTCGTGAGGCAGCGGGTAAGAGCCAAGCTGTTTCTTAATTATGCTTACAACCTTGGCTTTAGACGTAGCATCCATCGGGTAACCTGTCAGAGCGCTAGCCGGGTCGTTGCCCTCAACCAGTTGCTCCTCAATCTTTCTTCTCAGACCTCCAGCCTCGTAGGCAATCTTGAAGGGCACAGGAAGAACCTCTCCCTCCCAAGCGGGTATTGCCGCAGGGGTAGGACTGATGCTTTCAACCTCAACGACCCGCCGTTCCTCATCGACATTCAGGATCTGCCAGACTGAACCGTGCAGTATAAACTGGCTTCCAGGTTTACCTCGCCTAGCCACAAACCCCTGATCTAAGATCCCGATCTTCCTTCGAGCGGCATAGTCGAAGACAAAGTACTGTTGGATGTCAGGTATCATGGATAGGTTCTCAAAATAGTATTGGTAGGTGAGGGGTGAGTTGACCACGAACACATCATTATAGGAACGTAGCTTATGCTCCCCCCTTATCTGTTCTAAGGTCTCGGCGAAATCTTCAGCCGTGAGGGCGGCATAGGGGTGAGCCCTAGTTACATTGGAGTAAGCTTCCTCCAAGGTTATAGAGCCCCTGTCTAGAGCAAGCCCCACTGTTTGATGTGCTAAGACGTCGAGGGCTCCGCTGTGAATATCAGGCATCTCCAACTTCCCCGCTAGAGCCCTCCGAAGTATGACCGCCGACTCTAATATGTCATCAGGCCAAGCAGCTATGATGCAGCCTCTCGGCCTCCCTCCTACAGCGTGACCACTTCGCCCGATACGTTGAACTATTCGAGTGACTTGCTTAGGGGACTGGTACTGAATGATGAAATCTATGGCGCCTATATCTATACCCAGCTCCAGCGATGAGGTGCATATAACCACTTTCAGTCTGCCAGACTTCATCTGTCCCTCGGTCTCTATTCTGACCTCCTTGGAAAGGGAGCCGTGGTGAACTCCGATGGGGAGTTGGGGGGCAGCTGTCCTAAGCTTCGAAGCCAGTGATTCTGCATGTTCACGGGTGTTAGTGAAGACAAGGATCGATTTGTATTGAGATGCTAACTCTACGACACGTCTGATCCGGCTGGCTGTTCCAGTAGGGATCATAAGCTGCTTTGCCAGCACTTCATCTTCCTTCGCCAGCGTTGGGCTCTCAACAACTATAGACATCTCCCTGTAGAACTCTGACCGTAAAACCTTAACCCTTCTACCCTTTCCTGCAAGGAAGGCTCCTACAGCAGCAGGGTCACCGATGGTGGCTGATAGGCCAATCCTTTGAAACTCTCTTCCCGTCAGCGCGCCGAGCCTCTCCAATGCAAGGGATAGTTGAACTCCTCTCTTATCCGACGCCATCTCATGGATCTCATCTACTACAACCCACCTAACACCTTGGAGATGTCTACGCATCTTCCGGCCGACCAAGATTGCTTGAAGAGTCTCAGGAGTAGTTATGAGCATATTAGGGGGCGATTCAGCCTGCAACCTCCTTGCCTTCTGAGGAGTGTCACCGTGCCGAACCTCAATCCTTACTCCAAGCCGTTCACCGATCTTGTCGAGCCTCCGAAATATATCCCGGTTCAATGAACGAAGCGGGGTCACATAAATAGTTGAGATCCCTTGAACCTTCTCTTGCCCCCTCAACCTCAGAAACAGCTCCAGAATTGGTAGGAGAGCAGCCTCAGTCTTTCCCATCCCCGTGGGGGCTATCAGCAGAGCGTTCTCACCCTTCAAGATGTGGGGGATGGCCATCTTCTGGATCTCTGTTGGCGCCTCCATTCCAAGGCGCCTCAACTCAGCGGTTACCGGCTTGGAGAAGTTTCTAAAGACCTCTTTCACTCTTCTGCCACCTCACAATCTCCAAGAAAGTTGAGATACAACCCAAGTCGGTCTTTCTGGCTTCGTCGGCCCGCCGTGACCCTTTCCCACCCAACAGGCTTTATGGAGTTGAGCCGCCTCTATGTATATTATCTCTCCTTTGTCTCACTGCCGAAGAGGCGGAGAAACATTAGAACCAATATCACTATGGATAGCCCTAGGATGATGTACATAAGCGGCTCTAAGACTGGTCCCTGCGACATCTACAGATCCCTCACCTAATTTAGAAACAATATAAGGTTAAAAAGATTGAACCCTCGCCCCTCGATATGCTTATGAAATGAATAATCTTGTCACATCAAGTTAATCTTAAATTCTACAAAAACATAGTCAAATCCTATTATCGAAATACGCCTACTAAAAAGAAGGCTCCGCTTTAAAATATGGACACCTCTAAGGCTATTTTAACAACCGATAGAACTTTAGCAAGCAACTACAATGATAACATATTTTCTGGCTTCTTTACTGCTACCCCCATCTTCATGTTCCCTCCATTTTCGCCCCCAGAACTATTTGTGAGCCTCGTTGCACCGTCGGTTAAAATCTACGACGGCGGAGTGATGGGCATGGCACCATACGGCCTGAGAAAGATCGAAAGTGTATTATCCAGTAATCTGAGTTGCTCCGTAATTCATCCAGATCTAGTGAAAAAACACCTTAACTCAGAAACAAAGTTCATCGGTGTTTACACCATGGATCCTCTGGGAGATGGCCCCGCCACCAGCACTTGGAGACATTACTTCAAGAAGGACAATTCGTTCCCCAAATATTTCTTCACGAAGCTAATGAGAGATATATGCAAGCATAAAGGATCTGGAACAAAGGTCTTAGTAGGCGGACCTAGCACATGGCAGCTTGAAAAAAACTACAAAGATTACGGTATAGACTACCTTGTGGTAGGTGAAGGGGAAGAGGCTTCCCAAGACATTCTTGATGGGAATGTAGAGGAAGGTGTCATACATACACAACCAGTACCCATAGAGAACATAAAGCCAATAATCAACCCCTCTATAGACGGCTTCGTTGAGGTTACTAGGGGCTGCGGAAGACAGTGTAAGTTCTGCCACCCAACCCTCCAAGTCTTTAGAAATATACCTGAAGCGGTTATTCTAAAAGAGATATCGGTAAACTCCAAGTATTACCAGAAGTATCCCCATGTGCCTATTATTCTCGGAAGTGAAGATGTATTTCTCTTCGGAACAAGATCATTTAAAGATAATTTTGAACCGAACTATAAGATTGTTGAACTGGTTGACAGTATAAAGCAGAGGTATCCAAGAAGTCAAATAGATTTCTCTCATCTTTCAGTTGCCATGGTCAACCGGACTGAGGAGAAGGGCATACTTCCAGAACTCATCAAAACGCTCAGACGATATAACCAAAAGACCCTTGGCTTTCAGATAGGCTTCGAGACTGCAAGTATACCTCTGCTGAAAAAATACATGCCCCTCAAAGCTCGACCATATAAGACGGAAGAGTACCCGGAACTGATCTTAAATTTCTGCAAAATAGCTGAAAGATCCGAGTTTAGATATGCTGCCACAGTCATAATTGGATTTGAAGGCGAGACCAAAGAAGACTTGATGGATACGATAGATGTTGTTAAAAAGATAGATGAAGGAAAATTCAGAAACGGCATAATAGTTCCCCTCTTATGCTCAGGCAACGGTATTGATGTAAAGTCAAAACACATGTTTTACGAGATGGAATTATTGAAGAGATGCTGGCAGATAAACTTCAGAAATAGGGATTACCTAGCATCGGGGGAATCTTCTCCAGCTCCAGCATTCAACTTCTTCTCAAAGCTTCTGAAACACAGCGGAGTATTAATCACTAAATATCTTGAGAAAATTCAGCACAAGTCGTTGTCCACAGATTAAGTTGAAGATAACCTCGGTTTAACCCTCAGCCGCCTTCCTTGCAGGGTGATACTTTGAGATGTATTGAGGATCTATTCTCTTCAGTTCACCCTCAGGAAGCAATGAAAGTAGATCCCAGCCGATGCTCAATGTTTTCTCTATATCCCTATTCTCATAGGGGTTTTGAGCCACAAACTCCCGCTCATACCTGTCTGCAAACTGGAGGTAAAGTTTGTCCCTTGATGACAGGGCCTCTTCACCGATAACTGCAACAAGCTCCCTGAGACCTCGCCCCTCAGCGTAGGCGTAGTACAGCTGATCTGCTACTTGGCGGTGATCCTCTCTGGTTTTCCCTGTGCCTATCCCTTCATCCATCAGCCTTGAGAGGCAGGGGAGCACATTAATGGGAGGATACAGCCCCTT
>Ga0265594_1000973_pt1 | contig 22882 bp, 30 predicted proteins | sample saktaG_11_FD_190147 | JGI IMG/M metagenome (GOLD analysis project Ga0265594, IMG submission 190147) | Saline water microbial communities from Sakinaw Lake, British Columbia, Canada - sak_2011_5_24_80m | ecosystem: Environmental > Aquatic > Non-marine Saline and Alkaline > Saline ... | reverse complement strand
GTAAATAAAACAAAAACACCGTCCAAGGACAGTATTTTTGTTGTGCTTGCCTTCAGCTTAGGAAAATCCTTGGCTGAACGGGGCTTTCGCCCACAAGCACATTCTTATAGTATTACAAAAAATAATAGTTGTCAATGTTTTTTATCCACAGATTGCTATAATCTTTTGAAGCAATCCCTCACAAACCACTGCCCATAATAGCTGGCATCCTCGGTCTGGTACCAGGGTTTTAAGGGGAATTTGGAGGCTTTTGGGTGTGTTCCACCGACGCGTCTCGGTCGGGGCTTTTTAAGCTAAAATGGAACAAATGGAACACAGAAAGGGGGTGTTCCGAACGGAACAGTAAGGTGTTCCGTTTTATACCTTTTTAATCCTTTCCCAACCCTTGGCTCCGAAAAATCCGAAAAGACCAAAGAGACCGTAAAACCCGGGGCTGACAATCAACCCGATTAGTCCGAATAATCCCAAAAAGCCGATTTTCCACAAATCTATTGGTTCGCCTTTTTTAAAATAAGAGATGGTGTTGTAAATGACGGAAATAACAAAAGAAAGAAGAAAAGCAAAAGTTAGAATAAAAAATACCGGCTCTTCAATTTTGAAATAAGCGGAAACCGCGTTGTGTAAAATAGCGGATAGAATGCCTAACCCGAATAATAAATATATCTTTTTTATTGAATTTATCTTTAGCATATTTTTATTTTATCACATATCGGGACTGTAATACCATTTTAAATTCGGGTCTTTTATTTTTTTCTCTATGCCGATTAAGCACTCCTCGCATCCTTCCGGGCAGGTATCGCATCCGTTTATACAAACCGCACAGGGATTTTCTATTACAACAGATTCTGGATACAATATCTTACCCCAAAATGTCACATAGTAGCCGCCTTCGCAACTTGCCACCCATCTACCGAAAGGTGCCCACATCACGTTATAATCGCAAATCAGTTCACCCGTATGTTTATCAATCGTGCCGTCAATTTCGGCCCGTTCCTCAAATACTTTGTCGTGCAGGCTTTGGTTATTCAGCCACGGTGCCCGTGCAAATATAACAACGATGATAGTAATTATCGCGATTATAATGATTTTTTTATTTCTGCTCATATATTCCATCTTGGCGATTTTTCTGAATTTAATTCGTTGGCATCCTCGTTTATTATTAACTAAATTATCAAAAAAATACCCGCAAGGATTAAAAACACCTTGGTTGTAGTTATCGTATAATAATCAAATATTATATTTTATGACATTCCCAGTTGCAAAGCTCACATCCATCTATTTTCCAGTCAGGATAAAGTTGTCTAGCTTTCTTTGCAGCGTCCGCACAGTTATCAAAATGACCCAGCTCAATTCTATTCTCTGGAAGAGGGGGTTTTGAGCAGGAACGATCTCCTCTATGAATTTCATGCTCACCACTCTCGGGAAAAGGCTGTGGATTTTTATTAATGTAGTAATAAGCCATTTTATCAATTATTTAACTTAATGATACGACCTTTGACGGTTAAATTCTGTTACCAATGAGATAGTATTTACGGTATTTCGCAGTGTCTCATTTTGAGTTATTTTATTTTTTAGTTAAAAATGACTTAGATAAAATTCCGAGTTTATGTTCGGCAAAATCGTGGAAATTATAGCCAGCTAATAATCCTAAAAGAAAAAATGCGATTTGGTTTTTTGTACTCTCTTGTAAATCAAACGCTACATAAATAATCAAGAATATCGCTCCTCCAGCAATTGCACTTAAAAACGGTCTCAATAAATACCACCAAACCCATCTATTAAAATTAAATTTTCTGTCGGTATTTTCTATTTCGGCAATACTTTGATAAAATCCCCTTCCCATATATATTGAGCCGCCAATTATGCCTCCACCGATCGAAAGAAATAGAGTTGTAAAAAAATAACTGCCGGAGAAAAATTTGGCTCCAAAAAGAGTTAAAATAATCGCTGCGATGATGGTAAAAATTACTATCAAATATATTAATAATTTTTGTTTTGTATCGTTGTCCATAAATTTATTCCTCAACTCGATCATAAAAAGGTAGAGGTGAAACGGGACCCCAACCTACTCTAGGAAGTGCATTAAAAGGATGACATATTCCTTTACCCTCGGTGGTAAAAACTGCACTTCCCCTTCGAAATAACGCATTGCTAACTTTTTTTGAAGGATGCTTTGGGTCTTCTTTAGATGCCGAAACTTGAGACTTAGATGCCTTAATACGATTTAAAATGGTTGGTCCAACATTGTGCTTACTTCCATGATGTGGGACATCTAACAAATGTAGTTTGGAAAGATCAATTCCGTTTTGAATAGCGTAATCGGCAGCTAAGGTTAAAGCTTCAATATCTGCATCTCCAGTAAACAATATTTTCTCTCCTCCGATAGTAAGGAGTAAAATAGTGCTTGAGCTATTTTCAGCACTAAAATGTTCGCTCGTATCGTCAAGCGTTTCGTGGTCTAAACTTTCAGCAATCCAAGTAATAGCTTCTTCCCCAACTTTCTTTAGTCTCTCTAAGATACCTAATTCTTGTTTTGGCTCAGGGGTAGTACGAAAATTAGACAATAATTTTTCATAATATGGTTGACTCGGACCAAGAACATGAATAAATCCATTAAAGGCAGTTAACCCAGTAAATGGTTCATAAATAGGAATATTCTTCTCTAAAGCTAAAGACTCTAAGGTGTTTGCTTGTTGAAGTCCTTTTTCAAGTTTTTCCTCAAGCCCTGATACGGAGACAGGTCTTTTGAAAAGGCTTTTGATATTTTCTGCATGTTCCCAAGGCCTATGCATCAACAAATTATCCACTTTTAATTTTTCAAGAACAACGGCCAAACCAGAAATATGATCTGAATCAGGATGAGTTGAAACTATAAGGTCAACCTTGTTGGCTTTATAGTAATTTTGGATATGATTAACTAGTGCTTCACCAGCATCTTTTGTTCCTCCGTCAATAACAACGACTCGCTGCCCATCAGGATTCGACAGATTACCAAAGCGTAGAGCAATAGCGTCACCGCTTCTTTCTCCTTCTCCCACGGCTAAAAAATCTATCTCAAACCCAATATTAGAATTTATTTGTTGGCCGTTCATATTAATTTAATGTCTTGTGTCTTTGGGTGGATATGGATCTTTAGCTGGTGGCACCGTGTCGCTATCGCGAATACCCCCGTGTGGTTTATAAATCCTAACCTCGCCACCTCCAGAATTAGCTGATAGATCTTTGGCAATTTTCTCTGCCTCTCTCTGAGTATCAGTATAGTCGCTTGCACGATCCGCCCCTTCTTTTTTGATGCGCCATTCTCCTCTTTCTAAATCTTTTGAAACGTAATAATTCGCCATAAATTTATTTTTCAAAACTTCGGTATTATCTCAACAACAACACCTTGAATTTGAAAATCATCTTTAAGAATAATCGGCTGATGTTCTTTATTTTTCGACCTCGGCCTGAGGACTACGGCCTCATTATTCCGATGAAACTCTTTTACCGTAGCCTCATCATCAATAAGAGCCACAACCTTATCGCCATCTTCAGCTGTTGGTTGCTGACGAATCAGCAATAAATCCCCGTCATTTATTCCAACTTCATTCATTGAGTCTCCTGTCGCCCTAAGTAAAAAATAAGTCTGCCCGGGGCGAATAAAGGTTTTAGATGTCGGAATCATCGCTTCTATATTTTCCTCGGCTAAAAGCGGTGATCCGCATGACACCGTTCCCACAAGGGGAAGATTTACCGTTCGTCCGTGGCTTTTACTCTCCTCAGGATCTTTTAAGAGGCGCAGGGCATCATCTTTATCCCGCTTTATAATTCCCTGCTTGATTAAGCTATCAATGACTAAAGATGCTGAACGAGGAGACTTGTATCCTAATATCTCCATAATTCCCCGAACAGAAGGAGACCGACCATAATGAACTAAGCAATTCCTGATATGCCGAATGGTTTTTAATTGTTTTAAGGTTAATTTCTCTTTGCTCATACATACGTACTGTATCATAGTGTATTCCCGCTTGTCAAGGGTTCTAGTAAGATTCCTGTGCCAAGAAAACAAAAAACAGGGATTTTCCTGCTTTTTTCAATTGGGACTCTTTATTATTTTTCAGCTTTTACTAATCTTAACAAATCTTCTTCATTTTCATAACCTCTTAACCGGCCGGTTAAAATGCCGAGGCGGTAAGAAGCACCGTCGTTCATTAGCCGCCAATTCGTAGCTTCGAGTTTTTTCTTTAAAATTCTTTGAAGCTGGATTCTGCTGTCGTATTCTCCCCTATCTGTTTTATTATCCTGAACCGTAAACTCAATAATCACATCTTTTTTAATTTCTGGTTTGGATAATTCTAAGTTTATATATCCTTCTTTTTTGAGAACCGCCGACAATAATTTTTGAAGTTCGGCAACGGTGAATTTTCTAATTTTAGCTAATTTCTCGTAAAGTTTTTTATTCTTTAATTAATTCTATACCCCGCAAAGAATTTATTATTCTTCGGAGTTAGGCTTCTTTCTCTTTGGATTATTGCTTAGAAGTATATCAAAACATTCAAAAAGTAATTTTTCTTTCTCTTTTTCTGACATTGAAGAATATCTTACAGTTATTTTAAAATCCCCTTTCTTTAATTTCTTTTTTGTCATACCTTACTTTTTTTCAGCGAGTCGGATGTATCCAATAAGTCTCTGTCCATCAATTAATTCAATGGGTTTCCCTTCGACGAATCTTTCCGCCTCTAAAGTAAATATATTTGTGGTTACAAGATATCCTTTACCTCTACCTAAATTATCCGAAATAGAAGCCCAAAACTCCTTAACTTCAGAAACTCCGACTGAGGAATTGTTGTACCTTTTACACTGGATTGGATATTTAATACCATTTTTTTCGGCAATAACATCTATCCCTTGATCGTAAGGGCCTCCTCTTGTCTTAACCTTGTGGCCTAACTTTGAAAATAAATCTGCAATATATTCTTCGAATTCTGTATAGTGCATCCCCCTTAATTTTAGAAGCAATTCTCTATCTGAAAGAAACCCTTGAACGTGTTTAAATCTTGCTTTTCTTCTCCAGATACCAACTACAATAATTATTACAACAAAACCGACCCCATAAAAAAGCCACTTCCAAAAGGCAGCTTTATTAGTAAACCACCAATAAACCATAGATAGCATATATAAAATCATTACAGGTTCTAAAATATCAAGTATTGCATTTAATAAATCTTTTCTTTTTGGCATATTAAATTTATAAATTTATTAAAATAAGACAAATGAGACACTATATAGGGGTATTTTTTGGTGTCTCATTTATTGGACTATTTTCTAAGAATCGCTAGATAAGGATGTTCCAATTCCAGAATTTGATAAACTTTTCTTAACTTACACCTTCCCCCTAATTTTATTAAGTATTCTCCCCTTGTGGGCAAATTGTCCTCTTTCCACCTTCTATCCATACAAAACCATTTAATTCCTTCGGGCAACCTAATTGTTTCTGGTTTATAAATAGCTTTTACCTTAAATGCTAATGCTGTACTTCTTCTGCCAAAAGGATGTGGGATACTAATGGCTGAGGGTATATTTATCCATTTATTAGAATTTACAAATTTACATTGTTTAACATCAAACCTTTCGCCAGCAGGATCTTTTGCACCTTCGCTATCTGAACACAGGACAAAAACCTTTTGGTCATATTTATTAATTTCTTTTATCCATTTATCTATCGTCTCATTTGTCCTGCTCTGAAAAGACCACAAAGTCCAACCATCATTGTCTATAATTTCTTTTTGTTTCCTTGAAATTATATGGTCTCGATATTCAGCACCATGATTACCAAAGGGATGCCAAAAACCTATTTTAAATTTAGTCTTATTTAGTTTATTCATACCATCTCTTAGGACGTCTGGGATTAATTTAATATTTAGTATCAACATAATATCCGTATCGGCCACCGCATGGAAATCCGTCCTTGTTTTTATGCGCACGCAAGTTTCCGTCTTGCGTCTTCTTGATAAACTTCTTGCCACAGAAACTACACTGATAAATATATTTAGGGCCAAACGATTTTACTCTTATCCTTGGTGCACGCGCTGGTTTATTTGGATCAAATAAATATGGGTTCTCGGGCGTTTCTCCCGCCTTAGATAATTCTATGAGATATCGGGGATTAAATTTTTCTTCTGTGTTTTCTATTGATTCGAATCCTTCGGGGAGCAGAGACCTAATTCCGGGCGGATGACTTCCTCCCGATCTATTAAATACATAAAAATATTCTCGCTCTTCCCCGCTTCTTTTCTCTAAATATTTCAACGAATAAGGCTCAACTAATCTGTCGGCTCCTTTATAACGAATCCTTAAAAGTGTTTGTTTTCTGCCCGCCTCCATAATAGGAATTCTTAGTTCTGGTCCAAAATACACAAAAGAAGCATAGCCATTATCGGAATAAATCTTAAAAAGATCATCTAGATCAGAAAGAAAAAAACTAATAGCTTCTTCTACTTCGAACATTATTTCTTTAGCGCATATAAGAGTCTTAATCCAGCATTCCCTAAAATAATCTAACGGTGTCTTATTTAAAATATTCTTCAAAATATAAGGATTTCTCCCAAAAATGGTTTTTTTCACAAAAGTTCTAACCACCTCTTCTTTATTTAACTTTCCTCCTAAAAGTTTTATGGAATAAACGTAATCAAATAAATCAGGGGTATGCTGTCTTTGTAAAAGACACTTCAATTTCGTTGCAATAATTTCTTCTAGTTTCATACATCTTATCTGACAGACAACATCTTTTGCGTCCGAGTAAGAATGAATTAAATTAACTCTTTGGATTGGTAATAAAACTTTGTCAAATCGAGTAATATCCATTGAGATTCTAATTTTTATATGATCGGGGTTTCCATAAAAATCCTTGAAATAAATTCTAGCCTCATAAACGTGCAGATCTGGTAATGGCGCCTCGGCAGCTGTAAACTTTTCTTCAATTTTATTATCATCCTTTAAAAAGACTATTCGTGCCTTTTCCTGGATAAAATCACAAACTTTATTAATTTCATTTAATAAAACGTTTTGGTTCATGTCTCCTGGAATTCCAAAGTCTAAGTCTTTCGAGAAACGAGTATTTTCAAAATAGCCTTTACGCAATGCGTTACCTCCCTTCAAAAAGATTACCTCCTTAAGATTACTGACTGTAAAAATACCAAAAATTAGCCAACCAAAAACATAATCCCTCTCTACGTTTGAGGGGTGAATTTCAAATTGGCGCGATTTATCTTCTATTTCGGCACGATTAATCATGCTTCTTGTTTATTTTCATGTTTAAGCTGCATTATAATAATCTCTGACAACCTTTCAATCGCTTGTTCTATTGCTTTTTTCTTTTTATTTTCCAGAGGCATCGTTCTTTTGACTAAGAATTAAATCAAATACTTTCCATAAAAGTCTCCTCTTTTCTCCTTTGGATAATTGAGATTCTTTATAAGTAACTTTGAATTTTTTCTCTGATTTCTTTTTCATTTTAAGTTTCTTTGTTTTCCTTACAAGTCAAACAAATATTTTTAATAGGACATTCTTTACACAACGGTTTGCTTTTGCAGGTTGCTCGACCAAAATGCCAAAAGATTCTATCAATTTCTCCTGGCGAATAGCGTGTTTGTTTAGAAATTTTAATTATTAAATTCCTTAAAAATAAATAATTTTTCTCATTATTAGGGTTAGTACCAAAATTTAAATCACTGTATCCGTATAAAATTAAACCTGTTCTTACTAAGACATCGACTACATGAAAATCATTAGCAGAATATTCTTTCAGAAAACAACTTAAAGCTAAATCTCTTACCTTAAAACTAACTCCCTTTATTTTCAAAAAATCATCGTTTGGAAAATTATTCCTATAATTTTCCTTGGCTTCTTTAAAATATTTATCCCATTTTCCTCGATATTTGTTTAGTAATAACTCTTTGGAGTTTAATACGGTTTCTGTTCCTTGATTTTGAAAACGATAACCTGAATCTCTTAAAACCTTTCTAATATTTCCTTTGCTTAAATCGCTAAACTTCTTAACCTTATTATTGAAAGCATTGTATAGCCTTCCGCCAACTTCACCTCTATTAGCTCTTAACAATAAACTGGTAACAAAAACCTTAAACTTCCCAACATTATCAAAAGAATTATTTAGTTTTAGTTCTTTTAAATAATTTAATCTCCATTGCTCTATGGTTTGTGTCGCAGTTTTTCCTAAAGCTGGGTGGATATAATCACCGGTAAAAGAAGCTTCTACTGGTAAAATCCTCTTCATCAATAAATTTATATCTGGTAATTTAACTTGCATATTTCATTTGCTAATCCTCCTTTAAGTACTTTAACTAAAATTATAGACTTTTAATAACTCGTGGTAATCCCCAAATAATTATAACCGCACCAAGTATAACGACCAACAAACCGGGCGAAATACTAGTAAGATAAAGTGTCCAGCCCTTAAAACTTGAAACGATTTTCCAGTCTCCTAACGCACCCACTTTCATTAATTTATATCCCGCCCAGAGAAAAGATAATGAAATTACAGTAAATAATCCAGATATTAACAATCTAAGCTCACCACTATCTCTTCTCATATTCGTAAAAAAACTTTTTTTGCTGTGGTTCTCCATAATTTTATTTCTTAATTATTTTTTGATTTTATTAAAAATAGATTTAAGTTCATTTTTCTTCTATAAGTTTATGACAGTCTTTTTTATCTTGCTTATAATTTTTACAACCAATTCATGCCAATCTTCAATCTGATAAAAATTAACTGGTAGTTTATCACCAATTTGAGCTGTTGAATTTTTATCCCTCGCCTCTCTAAAAGCTTCTAACCAATGTTCATCAACTTTTGAATTATTATGAATAAAACAGTTCCGAGTTTCTTTTGCTAGCTCTAATTCTTTAAAATCGTTCTCGGTTATGTTTATTTTAAACCCATCATAAGGTTTATCTCCTGAAAGAAATTTTTTTAAATTTTCAAACTTATATGACCTTATTTCTTGTCCGTCACACACTAAAGGGCATAACTCATTTACCAATTCTTCAAATAATGAGAATAATGTTTGTAGATGACCCAGTGTAAATTCCGTATCTTTTGATTTGAGAATCCCGCAAAGTTCTGCGGGTGTATATTCTTGATACTTCTTCTTTGAAGCCGGTAAGCCGAGTCGTAATGCTTTTTCCCATAAGTCAGGGTGTTTAACTTTAAACTCTGGTTCAAGCCAGTGAAGAACACATCCCCATGATGCCATATAAAGCGCCTTCCATTCGTCTTCGCTTTTTAATATTCTTTGGATTATATTATTGATTTTTGTTGGAATTTCCATAAATTTTAACCAATAAAAACCTGATCCTTTATCTTATCTACTGTTACTCTTATTTCTTTATATCTTTTTAACACATTATTTTTTAAAATATCGTCTGTCTTTAATTCATTATAAAATTTATCAAAACTTTTCATTAAATCATTAAAAAAATCATATAAAGAAATATATGCAATATCGAATTTAACTTCCAAGTGTTTTGGATCGTTTGGAATTCCACTTATAACGCTTTTATGTAAATTCCACCCATGAACGCCATCACATCTAAATGCATCGTATATTAAATTTTCTTTGCCATAATATTTATTAGGAAAATATTTTGTAATAAAACCAGTGAAACGATTACCGACCTTCCCACCCCCAGAAGTATAAGCGGATAAAGAATCTATGGCTGAACAAATACCTATTAAAACAATATGACCCACACCACTACAATTAGGATATTCTTTAGAGGTCATTAATCTGTTTATTTCTTTGAAAACACCCTGAATATAAATTTTTTCAATAAAATCTGCAATTACGATATTTGGTTCTGTCGATAACTCTTTATAGCTTGGCCAAGTATTAGTCTGGTGATAAATTATTTTGTTTAGATTTATCATTTACTTTTTGTTAAAATTTTCTACAATTTTAATCTCCTCCGACGTGAGGCCGTAGAATTTATAAACTAATCGGTCGATTTGTTTTTCGCAGGTAGTAAATTTCATGGCAATCATAGGAGACTTTGTCTCTTTATTATTTCCTGATATAACTTCTTTATTTCGCTATATTGGATCTTATCACTTTCAACAAGTTCGCTATCGGCTTTACGTATATATTTCAAAAACAATATCCGATGATTCTTGATAACTCTTTTTAAATCTATAGATGAAGTGCCTCTATATTTTTCTAATATATACCTATAAAGAATATTTCTTTTAGAATCATTACTTAGAAATTTAGAATTGCTTTGGCCTCTTCTACGAGTAGGTTGAGCATTCTGGTGATCAGATAAAATGGCGGCCTTGTTTACTCTAAACTGCCCTTTGGTTAAGAATAAAACCTCCCCCTGGCTCGTCATTCTCTTTTTGTGGATAACTGATATAGAGATTGGAGGGATAGTATAATGAGTAATATTATTTCTTAATGCAAAGATAAATAGATGCAGAGGTTCTTGTTTTATAGTTTTAAATTTTTCCCACACACTTCTCTTCATCGGAAGAAATTTGTTATAATGTTCCTCTGCTGAATAAACTGCAGCTACGTAATTATGAAAATATTTTATAAACTTTTTTAAGTAATTACGGTTTTTAATTCTAGTAAGTTTTTTCTCTTTAAACTTTTTCCCCCTAGAGACAGTTTCTTTTTCATATTTGGTTATATGGTTTAAAAGTTCTTTGAAATTATCTTCAAAAACATACTGTATATGTTTCGATATTAAAAGAAAATTATGAAGTTTATAAGAACTATTAGATTCGTACTCATCTATAAGTTCACTGATTGATTTTTTGTATTTCATAATTAAATTTTACTTAAAACTTCCCCACTTCTTCCAATGCCTTATTCCTGTCTAAGTAATTAATTTTTCTTTCTTGTCGTTTCATTAACCCTCCGTGTTCTCAACGATTTTTATTTCTTCCAGTATAAGACCGTAGAGTTTATAAACTAGCTGATCAATTTGGTATTCGTATTCTTTGACCTTTTTCCCTTGAAGTCTTTTATTGATTAAAGATTATTTAATTTTATATTCTCCACTTTCCAATTGAGATACAATTATCTCCATACAACTATTAAAAACTCTCAAAGCGTCTCCTTTTAATGGTTTGTTCTTTATTTTTAACAATTTACTCTTTATCTGTTGATCCAATCCCTCTATATCGTCTACGGTTTTTATAAAAACATTTGGTTCATTCCTTAATAAAAACCATTCTTTATCGATGCTTTTTGTCCTATCTAAAATTTTCAGGTCTTCTTTTGTCATTTTCGGAAATAAATAATAGAATTTTTTATCGTGGAAATAGTATTTTGTTAAAAACATCTCGCCAACAGCTATATGACCAGCTCTCTGTGATCCCTCAGTAAAGTTCCTTTTACTTCTTCCGGCATACTTTATAACATAGCTATTTTTAATAATAGTTGATCTCTTTTGAGCAAACTTTTTCCAATCACCATTATAGAAAGATTGAAATTTTTGATTGAAAATTTCATACATTTTTTGCAAATGCCTATTTACAAGACTATTAAGGCATTTCTGGGAATGATAATTTTCTAACAAACTCTTAATAACTTGGAGATCGTCAGTAATTAAATAATTACCTTTTTCTACCTTGGATGCATAATAAGCCATTCCATACAGATCTGGCTGTATTTGATCTACGCCTTTCTTCAAATAATAAACACCCACTAATCCATTTTTAACTGCACCTAATGCATGATGGAATCTTTGATAAAGAGCGTTACCGGCTGAATTTCTATTTAAGGCATCAGTTCCTTCTAATACAATAATCGGCTTTTTATCTATCTTTTTATTATTAAAACCATCTATCCACTCTTCATCGATATACCAACAAGCATCACAAGATCCGTAAGAAACACCTTTATAGCCAAAAGTAAGACCGCCGGCAGAAAAAAGTTTTTGGTCTTCTCGACTACTTTGGGGGAATATTCTCAATTTAATATTCCCATATTTATATCCCAGGGTTTCGATTATTTCATGTTTAATAATTTCATCGCTAGATAAAGCCATAGTTATAGTTGTTTAATTTTATTTAGTATATCTTCTACTTTTATATTTAGTACGAAATCTACCAAATCTGCTTCTTTATTTAAAGAATCTTCCTTCACTTCTGAATAAAACTCTCTCAATTCATCATTACTAAAATTAGCTATTAAATAAAACTTAATATAATTCTCTAGCCAGTTAATATAATCTTTTTTCGACAACGGTTCTTTTGGGATATATTCATTGCGAGGTAAAATTACCTCAAGATTGTAATCTCTATTAAACTTTACGAGTCCAAAATAATCTTTTGATGGATTGGTTTTTGAAGGATGTATCTCAAAAGCTTTATCAAATAAGCCGGTTTTTAGATATTTCTTGAGCTGTTCGGACATTTGCGTAGTGCCAGTTTTTGCTTCGCCAACTAACAACTCAGAGTTTTTTACCTTATTGTTTTTGTCATTAGCTACCTTAAAATTTCTCAATAAAGCAAGCTCGATAATATGGAATCCGCAACCAGACAGACAACCAAACCGACTAATCTTTTTTATTGTTTCAGTAAGGCCATATCCTGCAAAATCAGGAGATCCTATTGAGTGAGCAAGAGGTATTTGATTTTCAACAATAAAGCCTAAATCTTTAAAATATTCAGCGGTAAGATATTCCATAAATGGCTCCATTCCGTTACCTTGCTTACTAACTTCTATGCGTTGTATGATGTAGTCTTCTTTATTTTTTATCTGTTTAAATTTTTCCTTCAAAAAAGTAACTAACTTACTTTCTGATTCAAACTCAATCGGAACAATGTATTTATTTCCGTTAAATAAATACTTTTTGGCTTTAGATAATATATAAGGAGTATTTTTTAAAACTCCGTTGTCAAATATCCCAGAAACGAATTTGTAATCAAAGGCGTTGTAAAATAATTTCATTAAGCCCTTGGGGGTAAATGGATAAATCGGGTTCTCAAAATATCCAGCACCAGTAATATTGCTGTAAATAAAAGCATCTCGCGGAGGCATTTTTACCGCTTCCCCCATTTCTGTTTCAACTATCTCGTAGTTGAAATTTGCTTTAAATATTTTGAAATAATCTGGTTTGTATATTTCCATATTTTATAACTCTCTCAAAAAGTTTGATAATATTTTCCACATTTAATTTCTTGTAATCGTAAATCTTGTATCCACTAAATATCTTATTAAGCACAACAGCGACAAATAAATCATATGCTTTATTCAGATTAAACAAAGAACCATTGTTTTCACCAAGATAATTGACGATCTCGTTAGCTATTTCTTCTGGATACATACCACCTTTTTTTGCTTTAATCTTTTTTCCAGTATTTCTAAAAGTTACATAAAAATCTGATTTTGGCGAAAACTTAGCCCAATTTTTATTATAGGGATTACCGAAAGTGTTATACGACGAGATATCTGTTAATTCCATCCCTCGATCTCTAATTAACTCTGCTATTGCTACCCAAATTTTTAAATCTTTATTCTGAAAAGCGAGAGTAAAATATCCATCTTTCTTCAAAACTCTCTTTGATTCAGAAATAAATGATTTTAACTGAATATAATAATCATCGAATCCTTTATTTTGAACAGGATTAATAATGACTTCTTCTTTAATCTTAAAATCTTTACTTAACCAGCAATTCCAAATATAAGAGAGCTCGGAATACTGAATTGTATCACCATACGGAGGATCTGTGACTAAATAATCTATCGAATTATTTGGAACCTCTTTCATTGTTAAAGAACTTTTATTATGTATTTTGTGTTTACCGGATCGCAAATTGCTTTGTGAAGCCCTTTCTGATATGACTCTTTTTGCTAATTTTATATTATTCAATCTATCAACGAACCTCCACCAGACATTTTCTTCAATAAAATCATCCGGTATCCAAAAATTATTTACGCTAAGCGGCCTTACATTTTCTGCCTTCAATTTACTTACATGAAGAAGTGTGTTGGTAAAAGCGAGCGTGAAAAGATCCTTACTGGCTAACTTAATATTTTGTATAGAATCATGCAAAATAGCAAGAGATAATAAATTTCTCTTTGTAAACATATCAGACACCTTGCTGACGCCCTTATAAGAAAAACGATCTTTATAGAATTTTTTAGGAAAATATTTATCTGGGTAGATTAGTTTCTTGGGAAATCTAATTTTAGGATTTAGAAATTTTTCATCAATAATAGTTTTCTCCTTTTCTCCAAAAGATTCATTAGAAATAACTGCATTGTAATTTTTCTTATTCCCCTTGCCAAGAATTGTATATAAAATATATTTATCTTTTCCGTAACTGTAAAAATTCATTATTCTTTTTGCTACTTTCTTTTTTAAAAAATTGAGTTCTTGCACAAACACCTCTTCTTTAAATTGTGTATCTAAAGAACTATTGGCAAGAAAAGATGCAAACGGATTAAGGTCATAACCTATAAAATTTCTACCAGCGATTATTGATTCTAAGCCAATGATTCCACTTCCACAGAAAGGGTCTAATACGGTATCTCCTCTTTTAGAGTATTTTTTTACATATTCATCAATAACAAACCATGGCTTGCGGGACCAATATTTATGTAGTCTTGCCACACGAGAAAATTTTCGATCATATTCAAAATCTTTAATATCAATGAGATTACCAATAATTTTTTTAATATCAGATGACATCTTTGTTTTTTATTTTTTTTGAAAAATTAAACAATAATGATGCAATATATTACTTGCCCATGCTGAAGGATAACCATATGGTGCAAGCCCTACTTTATCTTGAATCCAGATCTTTTCGTCTTTCATCTCATATTTCTTTGAAAGAATTTTTGCCAAATCCCACGCAAGAGGAAACATTTTTCCTCCCTTTTTAACGTTCTTCACTATTACAACGAGATGTCCTTTTTCCTTCAATAGATCATAAATATCAAAATAAATATTTGATAGCCTTTCTAAAAAAACGTTGTAATCATTTATATTGCCTAAGTCGTCTTTTCCATCAGAATAGTTATAGTCAAGATGATTCCGAGTCCTTGTATTTCTGAAATCTCTTGTGCTACGATTTAGAATATTCCAATATGGAGGAGAAGAAATAGAGAAAGATATTGCTGGAATTTTAAGATTTTTAATATTTTCTGCATTGTCATTAAATATATTTTTCTTAAACTCGGGAGTTCTCTTTATTGAGATATCGTAATACTTTTTATTTAATTCAATACCATAACCAATTCTACCTGTACGCTTACAAGCAACTAAAGTACTTCCTATCCCACAAAATGGATCGAGTACTATATCTCCTTTTTTTGTAAAAAAACTGATAAAACTCTCTATCATTGTAGGAGAAAAAGTTGCCGGATGGTCTTTGGTGTTTGGTGAAATTTTCTTTTCTTCTTGTAAATCTTTTTGCAGAGCGTTAAAAATAAACCAACTACAAGTAAATTTGACCCAGTCCTTGCCTGTTAATTCATTTAGCGAATTAGAAAGATCGTATGCACCATCTTCAGGATTAATTAAAATGGTTTTCGCGTGCTGGATATTACCTTTTGGATCATATAAAGCAACCTTTGACCAATTATCTAAAAATCTATTTGGTATAAACTGCTTCTTTTCTCTTAATAAATTAGAAAGTTTTTTCTTCGCCTGATCGTTCCTCTTCTTATCTTCCGCCGGTATAATCGTTTTCCCTTTTTTATAATAAAAATAGTATTTCATATTATCGATTACCATGTTTAATAATTTTCAAAATATCTTCTTTTTTATATCGCCTATCTCTACGATTACCAAAACGAATTGCTTTAAGCACGCCCTTGTTGTCCCAGTTCCTCAAAGTGTTGGGATGAACATTCAAAAGCTCGCACACTTGCTTCATTGTTAAGATTTCCGGTAATTTGTTTTTATCCATGGTTAATTGTATAATAATGTAAACTTACCATTAGTTTACAATACAAAATCACATAAGTAAAGATGCTATGAAAAAAGATATTAAAAAATCAGAACAAAACAAATATCAGAACATTCTTTTAACTGATGCCCAATTTCATAGTGTGAAGCCGACAAGACCAACCCCATGGCTAACGGCTATCTTAAAATCTCTAAAAAGTAAAAAACCGGGAAGATTTTATACTAAAAATATTTCAGTTAATAAGGATGGTACTTTTGAATTAACATTTAGCTTACCTCCTGAGACACAAAAAAAGATAGAGGAAGCTAAAAAATCTGGTAAAAAAATAAGGATCATCATCCCGGACAACTTACCAATATTTCTTAGCAAAGATGCCATTGAAAAATTAAAAGCCGAAAAGAAAAAGCACAGACCATTGACAAGGGTTTGGCGGAATAGTAAAATAAAATAACATTAACAATAAAATATTTAATAGTGGTGTACCGCTTATTTCGATAAATATCGATAGGAGGCGTTGATTCGAAAGAGTCTTCGCTAATGAGGCTTTGCCTCGGTCGTGCCCACTTATGAAGGTAGCTTAATTCTTTAAGTTAAGCTCTCTTTATAAGTGGGCATTTTTATTTGCGAAAAAGTGGTGGTCGATACTCCGCTATCAAAAATTCGTTAATAGTCGTAAATCGAATAAAAATAAAAATCAGTTGAACTCAAAAAATATGAATTCAAGAATCGAAACTAAAATCTTAAAAATAAGTAAAATAAAACCAAATCCAAAAAATCCAAAGAAGCACGATGATGCCCTAATATACCAAAGCTTTAAAGAATTCGGACAGGTTTCCCCCATGATAGTAGATGAAAATAATATGCTTCTAGCCGGACATGGCCGCCTCGCCGCGATGCAAAAGTTAAAATACACCGAAGTAGAGGTAGTTGTAAAAAGAGGACTCACTACCAAACAAAAAGAGAAATACATGCTTTTAGACAATAAGCTTACTGAGCGCGGTGGATGGGATACAGAATTATTAAAAGAATTTGAGATTGAAGATTTGTTTGAAGCAGGGTTTTTGCTTGATGATCTAAATGACATGTGGAACGACGTTCTGGAAATAAACGAAGATGACTTTGATTTGGATAAGGCTTTGAGGGAAATATCAAAACCCACCGTAAAAGAAGGCGAATTATATAAATTGGGAAATCACTTCCTTCTCTGCGCTGACAGTATCAAAGAAGAAAATGTTTTAAAGCTTATGCAAGGCAAAAAAGCGGATATGATTTACTGCGACCCACCATATAACATAGGAATGAATTACAGCACCGGCGTTGGAACTTCGACAAAATACAGGAAAGATTTCCCAGATTTAAAATTCAAGGGGTTCAAAGATAATAAAAAAGTGCCAGAATACAAACAATTTCTGGACGCAACCATCAAAAATGCCTTAAGGGTAGCCAAAGAAGACGCTCATATTTTCTACTGGTGCGATGAAAACTACATATGGTTATTGCAGCAACTTTATCGAGAAAACAGAATTCATCTTGATAGAGTATGCCTTTGGATTAAGAATAATTTCAACGTCACACCCCAAAAAGCCTTTAACAAAGTCTTCGAGAGCTGTGTTTATGGCACTATCGGAAAGCCGTATTTAAACAAGAATTTCAGAAACTTCAATGAGATATTGAATAAAGAAATCGAGCAAGGAAACCAGGTACTAGATGAAATTATGTCAATGATAAATATTTGGCTAGCTAAAAGGGATATTACCCAAAACTATACTCATCCTACGCAAAAACCATTAACCTTACACGAGAAACCAATAAAAAGATGTACCCGGCCCGGTGACATAATTTTAGATCTGTTTGGGGGTGGAGGATCTACATTGATAAGCGCACATATGACCCGCAGAAAAGCATATCTTTGCGAATGGGATCCTATTTTCTGTACGGTCATGCTTAAAAGGTTCGAACAAAATACTAAAATAAAACCGAAACTAATATGCAAATAAAACAAGGAGACATATTCCAACTAGGCGATCACAAAATTGCCTGCGGTAATGCTAAAGATGAAGATTTGGTTAAAAGATTAATCGGGGATGAAAAAATAAGATTAATTTGCTGTGACCCTCCTTATGCTTGTGCGTTTGTGGAAAATAAAGATTGGCTAGGACTACGGGGTGTGGAGTCAAAACACTTTAAAAAATACCCCAAAATAGAGGGGGACCATCTGCAGACAGAAGAAGAGTACATGCAGTTCACCAAAGACTGGCTAAAGCCTGTGATTCCTTATCTGCAAGAAAAAAATGCTTTCTATATCTTCAACAGCGACCTAATGATTTGCGCGTTAAAACAAGGAATAAAAGAAGCCGGCGGACACAACAGCCAAATGATTATTTGGATTAAAAATCATATAGTTTTAGGCAGAAAAGACTACAACCCGCAGCATGAACTCATACAATACGGCTGGTTTGGTTCTCATAAGTTTGAGAGGTCGAAAGCCAAATCAGTAATCTTCTATCCAAAACCCAATAAAAGCAGCATTCATCCTACAATGAAACCCCCTGGCCTATTAAGAAAATTAATCTTAAATAGTACCAAAATAAACGAAATGATATATGACCCATTTCTAGGAAGCGCCAGCACCCTGATATCTTGCGAACAGATAAAAAGAAGGTGTTTTGGAATAGAGATAAGCGAACATTATATTGAACAGTCGATTAAAAGATGGGAAAAATTAACTAATTTAAAAGCTAAAAAATTATGAAACAAGATAAACTCAAAAACTCAATGATTGTAGCGCTAAAGGAAATGCCAATTGTGCAATTTGCCTGCAAAAAGGTTGGTGTTGGACGAACTACATATTACCGTTGGCGAGAAAATAAGAAATTCGCCAAGGAGGCTGATGTAGCTATTGCTGAAGGCGAAGCATTTATAACAGATATGAGCGAATCTCAGCTAATTTCCCTGATTCGCGACCGGAACTTTCAGGCCCTTCAATTATGGCTCCGTCATCATCACCCAAAATATGGAGATAAGATCGAGGTAACCGGCCACCTTAATGTGAAAGAAGAACCTTTAACCCCCGAGCAAGAAGAATTGGTCGAAAAAGCGCTCGGGCTGGCCGGATTGTTAGAAGATAAACAAAATCAACAAAACTATGGAGAAGATATCTCAAAACTTACCAAAGGAAATAAATCCTGAGATTTTAAAACAAATTCTCAAAGATAGAAAAGTAATGATAGCTATTACCCGGCGAAGCTTCTTTTACTTCTTCTACATTTATTTCGGTCGCTACATTAAATGTCCGATTGCTCCCTTTCATTCCGATATGTTCAGAATTGCTCAAGACGAAGGAATAAAGCGAGCCGGCATAATGACCTTCCGTAATTCCGCAAAGTCAACGATCCTAAATACGGCTTACAGCCTGTGGGCCATAATGGGCACGCCTCAAAAGAAACATGTTGTCATAGCCAGCCAAACCCAGCAACGATCAAAAGACCATTTAATGAACATTAGGAAGGAAATAGAAAACAACCAGCTTTTAAGTGAAAACCTCGGCCCCTTCAGTATTGGAGAAGATCGATGGGGTGCTACCATTCTGATAGTTCCTGCTTACAAAGCAAGAATTAGTGCCATCTCGGTAGAAGAAGGTATCCGCGGACTCAAAGAGGGTCCTGACCGACCGGATTTAATTGTCGCCGACGACATCGAAGACTCTAGTTCTGTAAAAACGAGGGAAGTAAGAGATAAGACGTTTAACTGGTTTACCGGAGAACTTATACCTCTGGGAGAAATTGACACCAAAGTAATTGTCCTTGGTAATTTTCTCTGCCAGGATTCTGTTCTTTTCAGGCTCGAAGAAATGATTAAGGAAGGAAAAATGAAAGGAGTCTTTCTACGCGTTCCGCTTGTTGATGAAAATGATAAAATCGCCTGGCCGGGAAAGTTCCCTTCTTTAAAAGCGGTAGAAGAATTTAAACAAAGCATTGGCAACGAAATAACCTGGCAAAGAGATTTCTTGCTGCGCGCTATTCCCGACGACTATCAGGTTATTTGTCCCGAATGGATTCATTATTACGACGAATTGCCGAAAAAAGAGTATCGTTATCTTAAAATAGGGGTTGATTTAGCAATTACTAAAAATGATTCGTCGGATTATACCGCCATGGTTTCGGGAAAAGTGTACGGCTATAACGAAGACACCCATATCTATATTCTTCCGAATCCCGTAAACGAACGATTAGATTTCCCCGAAACCGTGGAAAGATGCAAATTAATGCAAAAAGGGTTCGAAGAGGGAGATTATCCAGAATTCTTAATAGAAGAAGTTGGTTATCAAAAATCATTAACAGATACTCTAACCAATGAAGGAATTCCAGCAAAGGGAGTAAAAATAAACAGCCAAGATAAAAGAGCTCGATTATCATTAACCGCCAACTTAATTAAATCGGGCAAAATCCTCTTTCCTAGACAGGGTGCAGAAAGATTGATTGAACAATTGGTAGGGTTCGGAGTGGAAAGGCATGATGACTTGGTTGATGCTTTTACCCTCTTAGTTTTGGAAGTTATAAGCGACAAATATGTTCCGGTAAGCTTTGAGTGGCTTTGTTAAAGAAAAGTTATCAACTCGAGGGTCTGGACTCCCTAGAACCGTTGCGGCATCCTGTCCTTGAAAGGTCGAATATAAGAATTAACAACCATTCAAGGACATGCAAACAACGCCAATACAAACCAACAACTTCCAGTCCCCTCCTGTCATAGCACCCACAAAGTACTGCTTGTACGCAAGGAAATCAACAGAGTCGGATGAAAAACAAGCGCTTTCCATTGATTCTCAGGTAAAAGAAATGCTGGCAATTGCCGAACGAGATGGCCTGGATATTATCGACATCCGCCGAGAGGCTCATTCTGCCAAGGACTCCGGACAAAGGCCGGTCTTTAATGAAATTATCAAGGATATCCAGGCTGGCAGGTTTAACGGCATCTTAACGTGGGCACCTGACCGACTAAGCAGAAACGCCGGAGATTTAGGAATCATGGTTGATCTAATGGACCAAAAAGTACTGATTGAAATAAGAACTTACGGCCAGCGATTCAGCAACTCTCCGAATGAGAAATTCCTCTTAATGATTCTCTGCAGCCAAGCTAAACTAGAAAACGATAATAAGTCCATAAACGTTAAAAGAGGGCTTCGCACGAGGTGTGAAATGGGCCTGTGGCCGGCTCCAGCACCGACCGGCTACTTCAACGAGAAACGAATTGACCGAAAAGGATACGTAATAGTAGATACTCAAAGAGCGCCAATTGTAAAAAAGATGTTTGAAAAAGTAGCTTACGAACAATGGTCCGGCAGAAAACTCTACCACTGGCTGAAGTTTGAAATGAATTTGCGGAGTGCAACGAGCAACAAGCCGCTGACCCTAAGCAACATCTACAAGATACTGCAAACGCCTTTCTATTACGGATCCTTTGAATATCCTCTTGGAAGCGGTCAGTGGTATCAAGGTAAGCACAAGCCGATTATTACCCGCGAACTGTTTGATAAGGCAAAAGAGCAACTGAAACGCGACCGGATTGTCCGAGGAGAGAGCAAAGAGTTTGCTTTCACACGGCTCTTAAAGTGCGGCTTATGCGGCTCTGGGGTCTGCGCTGAAGAAAAATTCAAACAGCTCAAAACTACCGGACTTACTGTACGTTACGTATATTACGGCTGCAGCCGATCAAGAGATCTTCACTGTAAAAATGGTTACATCAGAGAAGAAGAATTGATAAAGCAATTACTGGAGATTATAGATAAGATTAGCCTGGATGAACTGGGTACGCGGGAAAAAATCGAAAAGGAGGTTAAGAGATACCGTAAATTCCAATCGGAAGTCTTAAAGGTGAAGAATGAAAAAATAGGGCAAAAAGAAGCAGAGATAGATATTAGAAATTATGCCAAATACATGCTAAAGGAAGGAACCATGTTTGAAAAACGAGAACTGCTGGCAAATCTGAAAAGCAAGCTGGTGCTTAAGAATAAGATAATCAGTCTGGAAAAATAAAGAGATTTAGATATAATAGAAATATAAAATTGAATATCGCCTAAACCTTACAATTTTATAAGGCATGGCACAAAAAAACCGATCAAGGTATAGAGCTCGTCGTCAGAGCACCTTGATCGGTCATATCTCGAAAGAGGTATGGGTCCCGCAAGGGATCGCTGGCGGCGAGCTTTGTGTTATCCGCCACGATAAAAGGTCGGGGAATAATTAAAATAAATATAGATTAAATATGACCGACGAAACAAAACCTAAAAAACCGATCTGGAAAAAGTGGTGGTTCTGGCCAATTGCAATCTTCGTGATATTCATACTAATCGGATTAATGGGTGGATGGGATGAAGAAACAAAACCAAAAGAACAATTACCGCAAGAACAAAAACAAACTCAGGAGCAAGAAACTCCTCAAGCTTCGCAAGCAGAACAACAATACGTTCAAGAAATTCTTAAAATAAATCAAGACGTTGGTGATGCAATGAAATATATTACTAATCTCTGCCAAACAAAACCTTTGCCTACTTTATGGACTGAAGAAGAAATATTTACTGCTGCCGCTCATACTGTAATGATTGAACTATCTTATGAATCTGCTCAGGAAATTGATCCTCCTGATAAATTCAAATCAACTCATGATTTCTTTCTCTCCGGCTTATCTAAATATGCCGAAGCAATGCCTATTTTCCGTTCAGGAGTTGACAATCTCGATGCTGATAAAATCCAACAATCCGCTAATCTTATTGCAGAAGGAGCTCAACTTATAAATCAAGCAACTCAAGAAGTGAATAAAGTTCGCTAATTTTATCTTCTTCAAAAGTAAAAGGTCCCTTGTTAAACAGGGATCTTTTATTAATAAAAACGTCCAGGTCGTCGCTTTTACTAAGTGCAAGTATGCTAACTCTTTCGGTCGCTCAAACGGACCAATTAATATTTATTG
>Ga0265594_1000972_pt1 | contig 22885 bp, 28 predicted proteins | sample saktaG_11_FD_190147 | JGI IMG/M metagenome (GOLD analysis project Ga0265594, IMG submission 190147) | Saline water microbial communities from Sakinaw Lake, British Columbia, Canada - sak_2011_5_24_80m | ecosystem: Environmental > Aquatic > Non-marine Saline and Alkaline > Saline ... | reverse complement strand
ACCAGTCAGGGCTCAAATCAAGAGTCTCCGTCTCCCATCTGGATGGCGCCGAGGCACCCTACTCGCCTGGGAGCCTCGTCTGCCTCTGGGCAGACAACATGTTTCTCGGGGCCGACTCTCTCGGTGAACGCGGGAAGCCGGCCGAGAAGGTGGGGCATGAGGCCGCCACGAGTCTCGTGGATCAGATTCGGACAGGGGCCGTCGTGGACCTTCACACGTCGGACCACATGATACTTCCCTGCTCCCTGGTGGAGGGAGAGTCAAGCTTCTCCACGAGCAGATTAACGCTCCACACACTCACCGCCGTGGAGCTGGCCAAGATGTTCACGGGCGCCGAGTTCAGAGTCATGGGCCGCGAGGGCCAGCCCGCGACGATAAGCTGCACCGGTGCGGGGCACACTCGTAAGTAGTGCTTATTCATGACCCTTACACCATTGATATGACTGGGGAGCCATGATTACACTTCACTACGAGAGGGGCAGGGTCAAGGTGGACGGCGGCCAAGTCTACCTGGGTACCGTGGAGCCGTCCGACGACTACCCCGCCTACATGTATCCCCAGATCATAAGACATCTAGAGGCGTCCGGGACGGATTTCAGGGACGAGGCGATGAAAGCCCCAACGCCGCCGCCCATGCGAGCCGACATAGATCTGAGGGACTACCAGTCCGAGGCCTTCTCCAAGTGGAGCCGGAGCGGGCACAGGGGCATTGTCGTGCTCCCCACAGGCGCCGGGAAGACGTTTATCGCCGTGAAGGCGATCGAGACCTTACAAGCGTCAGCCCTGATCACGGTGCCCACCATCGTGCTCGTGGAGCAGTGGCGCGAGGTGCTGGAGGAGTCCCTCGGGGTCACGGTGGGCGCCCTCGGCGGCGGCGAGCAGGACATCCAGCCGATAACAGTCTCCACCTACGACTCGGCGAGCCTCCGGGCAGGGAGCCTCGGCAACAGGTTCCGGCTGCTGGTCTTCGACGAGGTCCACCACCTGGCGGCGCCCACCTATAGAAGGATAGCCACATGGTACCTCGCACCATACAGGCTTGGGTTGACGGCCACCCTGCAGGGGGACGACGCCACCCAGGAGCTGTACGGGGAGCTCGTGGGGCCGACCGTCTACCGCCTGGGAGTGGACAGCCTCGCAGGCAGGCACCTTTCAGACTACACCGTGAAGACGGTGAAGCTGCCCCTCACCGCCGAGGAGAGAGCCGAGTACGACAGGCAGTACGAAATCTACAGGGGCTTCCTCAGGCGGCGGAACATCAGGATCAGGGGCGCCCAGGACTACCTGAGCCTGGTGCGACGCAGCGGCAGGGACCCTGAGGCCAGGAGAGCCGTACAGGCGCGGGGCAGGGCTATGGACATCGCGCTGAACGGCGGCAACAAGACCGCTTACCTGAAGAGCCTCCTCAAGGCGAACCCCGGCGAGAAGACCCTCATATTCACGAGCCACAACAAGCTCGTCTACAGGCTAAGCAGAGAGCTCCTCATCCCCGCGATAACCCACCAGACGCCCAAGGCGGAGCGGGAGGAAGTCCTGGGCGGCTTCAGGGACGGGACCTACAGGCGGATAGTGACGAGTAGGGTCCTGGACGAGGGGGTAGATGTCCCAGACGCCAGCATGGCGGTCATCATCAGCGGATCGGGGAGCAACAGGCAGTTCATCCAGCGTCTCGGCCGAATACTCCGTAAGACGCCTGGCAAGGAGGCGGTGCTCTTCGAGCTCGTCTCCGAGGGGACAGCCGAGACGTATCTCAGCGCACGGAGGAGAAGGCGTTGATGCTCCCCACCGAGCACATGAGGGTCTACAGGCGTAAAGGCGTCATCAGGCCCATCTTCCTCGGCGACGACGTTAGCCTATCGAAGACGCTTATAGCTACCTACAGTGACCACGTGGGCAGGAGGCGGGGGGTCCTATCCGAAGCCTTGTCTGACTGCGAGCAGCTAGGGTACGACTACCGGCTCGTGAGGGGACTGTCCTCCGTGCTGGAGACCAGATGCGTGTTCGCGTCTGAGGCGACGGTGCCCCCCCTGAAGGCCAGGGTGATGGTTTTCAGGGAGGCCGCTGGTAGGGTCGTGGTCACGGAGAGGGAGAGGGTGGCTGTGCTCGCCGCCGTAGCCAAGAGGCTGGGCGTCACCGTGCAGGAGCTGGACACGAGCCTGTACGGCGATCTGGAGGATGAGCAGGTCTTAGCCGAGTTCAGCGAGCCCAAGCCTGAGGAGTTCAACCTCTTCTACAACTACGCGAACACCGTCGCCCTGCTGGCGTACTCTAGGAGCATCAACGCCGAAGCCGATGAGCCGGACGAGTACCTCCAACGGCTGGCTGAGAGAATAGGAGAGACGAAGCAAGACGACTCCAGGAAAGGCACATTAATATCCATCAATCTGAGGCCCACCAACAGGCTCTCCCAGAGAGGGTCAAGGATCGACAATTTCGTCGCCCGGCTGTTGAACGCCGGGTCCTGGTCCATCACGGCATCCATCGTGTACCCTACCCGGAGGAAGGACGCCGCAGTCATGGAGCTGAACAGCGTCCAGCACGGCGGCCTCCTCAAGAAGGACCCCCACAGAGAGGAGCTCATCATAGACATATCCTCCAGGGAGCCTAGGAAGCCCACCCACGGCGAGCTGGTAGTAGTTGAACACCTGGCCCACCGGATGGGTGTCACGGAGGAGCAGCTGCTCCGGGAGATAAGAGAGGAGGGACACGAGTACCGGGACCTGGGGGGCGTCCTCGTGACGCCTCGCAAACTAGAAGAGATCAGCAGCGCCCTCAGCGGCGTAGAGACCCTCGGGGAGGCCAAGGCCGTGCTCCGCGGGAAAGGAGTACGCACCGTCATACCCGTGCTGGAGGCCCTCGGCTACCAGGTGGAGCCTAGGCGGCCCAGAGACGAGAGCCGGGTCTACAGGCTTTAAAGCAACGTATATATCGCGCCTGCCGTACAAAGAAATGGAAAGTGAAACAGAGATGGGTTACCAACAGATACAGGGAGCGACTACGGTAGGACTCGTTTGCAGCGACGGGGTCGTGCTCGCCAGCGAGAAGCGCGTCAGCTGGGGGCGGCTAGTGTCCAGCAGGCACGGGAAGAAGGTCTTCAAGCTCACGGACAACATCGGCCTCGCCTTCGCGGGCCTCATGAGCGACATGCAGGCCCTCATGAGGGAGGCGTCGGCGTACGCCAACCTGTACAGGCTTGAGAAGGGTAGGCCCATCTCCACCAAGAGCATGAGCAAGCTCATCAGCAACATGCTCTTCAACAGGCGGATGATGCCCCTCCTCATGGAGACCGTGGTGGGCGGCGTAGACGAGGATGGCCCAAGCCTCTTCAGCATGGACCTCATGGGCAGCCTGATCCCGGACGACTTCATCTCAGCCGGCTCCGGCGCCCCTATAGCCATGGGCGTCCTCGAAGCCGAGTACAGCAACGAAATAGACTGTGAGGCGGGCGCGGAGCTCGTGACAAAGGCCATCAAGGCCGCGGTTGCCCGCGACGCCATGAGCGGCGACGGCATAGACATACTCATAATCAGGGCCGGAGGCGCAGAGGAGCGGTCCATCAGCCTCAGAGGCTAGCCAGTATATATTTTATATACATTGACGCCCCATGTCTTTCGGGTTTGTATGGCTAAGGGAACAGAGTGTAAGGTAAGGGCCTGCAGCCACAACAAGGACGGCGCGTGCACCATCGACTCCGCCTCTGAGCCGCTGCTTGACTGGATGAGCTTCTCGGGTTACTGCCCCGACTACGACGGCGAAAAGTTCCCAGGCGTCAGAGACGAGGGCAGGAAGGGTAAAAGAATCTTCAAGTAAACGACGGTTTAATTTATCGTCCAGTATTCGAGATTTATTCCCCAATGTGTCAAGTTGTTGGCTAAACTTTTTTATCGGGGACACCGGTTTCTGTGTGGTTAGGGCTGGTAGTTCAGGGGTATGAATGCCTGGTTCGCAACCAGGAGGTCGGGGGTTCAAATCCCCCCCAGTCCACCAATATAGGAGTCTAAACCTCTTTCTCGCGAGGGGGTTCTATGTTTTTTTAAAGCCCGACCGCCTCTTTCACAGCTCTGGTAAAGTATTTGAGCTCTTTTACGCTGGACTCTGAGGGGTTCCGAAGGGCTTCTCTCCTCAGCAGCTCCAACCTGTCCCTTGCCTGTTCTAACGTCAAGCCGAGTAATTCAACTGAATACTGTATCGTTTCGCATTTCTGGTGCATTGTGGTTCCCTGCAAGGAGTAGATATCAGGATAATAACCACGTGTAGCCGTCAAGTCCAAGAGATTAATACAAGCATTCAAACATCATTAGGATGGTACACGGATGATTTACACTTGATAAATTGACTAATTCGCGCGTGTGATCAAGATTTTCTGAAAAATGTAGGGTGATTGGTTTTCTTCTGGTATTGAAATAAAAAATTGATATCTGGTAGTTTCCTAGTCTCATTACTTTTACTTTGTGGTGATCGTGTACCTGACCCCTACTTCGGTTAGCGTGTCGTCGATTTTCTCCATGAAGGAGTGAAGTTCCCTCATCGTAGGCTTCTTGAACCACTCGAAGAAGAAATCATGTTCACCCAGGCTCTCACCTGACTTGCTGATGATGGTTCCGCATCGCTTTTCTGAGATGACGTCAGGGCCACCAAAGTAGTTAATCATGGGTTCTCCCATTATCGGTGGTCCCATAGCGAATTCTGTGTGCATGATGCAGACCTCAGGCATGTCGACGGCGACCTTCTCCAAGGCTTTGACTGCTTTCACAATCGGCGGTCCATAGATCTTGATGTAGCTTTTCATTTTTCTTCAAGTTCATCATCGAAAACATTGTTAATAAACATTTACGAAATCTCGTTGGATTGCAGGCGAGAACCCAGTTTTTTCGCTTGGGCGTAGATATCCCCAACCCGCTTCTGTTACGCGTGGCCTCTAGGAGGAGGGTGTTGGCTGTCGTCGCCCATGAGTGGCTCAGCACAGATCATCTGTGGCAGGCCACCCAGTGGCTCGGCCCAACTTTCACCAGCTCTGGCTCGACTCTTCTGCACATTTCCTTGGCTTCCCTGCACCTGGGGTGGAACCTGCAGCCTTCAGGGAGGTTTATGGGTGTAGGGGTCTCGCCCTCGATGCGGATCCTCACCCTCTGGGTGTCCGGGTCAGGGACTGGGACGTTGCTTATGAGGGCCTTCGTGTAGGGGTGGAGGGGCTCCGCTATCACGTCCTCCATGGGCCCCCTCTCCACCACCTTGCCCAGGTACATTATCATGAGCTCCTCCCCCACGTACCTGGCCTGGGCGATGTCGTGGGTGATGTACAGGAAGGTGAGGTCGTACTTCCTCCTCAGCTCTTTCAGCAGGTTCAGTATCTCGGTCCTGATCGAGGCGTCAAGCATGGACACGGGCTCGTCCGCCACGATGAAGCTCGGCTCCACCATGTGGCGCCCTCTATTTCGTCATGTACAGTTACGGGGCGACTGGGTACCCAGCATAACAGTTGTCCAATCTTGTTACGAAACGCAGAGATCGTATCGCTGCTCCGTGATCTCTCGGCCCCAAATTACGTGGGTCTTCTCCTCCGTGAGCTTGAACCCGTGTGACCTGTACAGGTAGGCGGCAGCCTCCAGCTCGCTGAACGTCCAGAGAAACACCGAGCGGTAGCCTTGATCTCTAGAGAACCCCAGCGCCCACTCGACGAGCCGCCGCCCAAGTCCGACGCCGCGCGCCTCCCTGGACAGGATCAGCCACCTGAACTGGGCCTCCTCCAGGCTGTGCTCCACGACGGCTGCGCAGCCGCATACGATGCCGTCCTTCTTCACGACCCATATCCTCTGGCGTGGGTTGCCCTGGCTTAACGCGAACTCGGCCAGCGGCTTCGCCACGTACGGCTCGAACGTGGTGTCCAGACCGTATTCCTCGTCGTAGACGACGCCGTGGAGGCAGGTTATCTGGCCGACGTCCCCCGGCATCAGCCCGGTTCTGACCCTTACCCCGTTCTCCGCGTCCTCGAACACTGTAGCCACGGTGTTAGTCACAGCAATGATATTTGTCTGAATCATGTAAAGCTATTATCACACTCCAACCATGTTTTACCCGATTAACATGAGAAGGCTGGTAGACAAGGCGCTAGAGTACGCCAGCGAGCAGCACAAAGGCCAGCTGGACGACCAGGGAAGGCCCTACTTCTTCGCCCACATAGTCCAGGTCCACAGCATACTGAAGGACGTGACCGACGACGAGGAGACCCTCTGCGCGGGGATACTCCACGACGTCATCGAGGACACGGATGCAAGCTACGACGACCTCATAAGGGAGTTCAACAAGTCCATAGCCGACCTGGTGAGGGAGCTTACCCACAAGGGAAACCGGGGCACGGGATACTATTTCCCCCACCTCAAGACCAGGAAGGCTATCATGGTGAAGTTCGCCGACCGATTGAGCAACCTCAGCCGAATGGACGACTGGCCTGGCGACAGGCAGGAGGAGTACCTCAGGATGAGCAGTTTCTGGCCGGTAAAACCGCCGGGGGACGCGGTGCCTTCACCCAACAGCCCTGAGGAGCCCTAGAGGCTCCCCGAGGCTTGGCGTCGCTGATAAGGTTTAATTACAGTCGTTATCATTCAACTGTGAAGTTTCGAGGCGGTGAAATGAGCGAACACGCTGATAAGGGGCTTCAAGCTATGAAGGACGCGGGAAAGCCTGTGCGCCCGGGAGACGTTGCCAAGTCTCTCGGGATGGAGAGCAAGGAGGTCTCCAAGGCCATCAAGGTCCTCAAGAAAGAGGGCAATATATACTCCCCCAAGAGATGCTACTACGCGCCCACCGAGTAACCCCATTTTATTCCTATTTTTCTCACTGAGGAATATCGTAGGCAAGCTCTATAGCGGTCTTTATTACATCCCGGCACTTCGTCGCCCACATGTCTTCCTCGGTGTATCTCCTGTAGTCGTCGGGGTCGTCTAGGTCCAGGCCTAGGACGCCGGTGACGGTGCCGCCGTAGTCGCTCACCGTGACGCTTAACCCGCCTTCGCTCTCCATGACGTAGAGGTGAGCCTTGGACCCGTCCGCCGCGGGTCCCCACGGCCTCCTGTCAGTCTTCATGGTGTGTGAATAGCCGTGGCCGGGAAAGTATTTTTCCTTCCCAAGCGTATGGTTAGGGGATTAAGTTGAGAGGCACCATTCTGCTCACAGGATTCGAGCCCTTCGGGGGCAGCCTCGTGAACCCTTCCATCGAGGCGTGCAGGAGGCTAGAGGGGCGGACCTATAACGGGTACAGGGTCGCCGTCGAGGAGATTCCTCTCCAGTACGCCGAGGTACGCCCGAGGCTTCTGGAGGCCGTTGAGAGTCACAGCCCCTCCGCCGTGGTGTGCACGGGTCAATCCGGCGCGGCCACCATCAACGTGGAGAGGGTAGCCGTCAACGTCGCTGACGCCAGGATCCCGTATAACTGCGGCGACAAGCCCAGGGACAGAGTCATAGTGGAGGGCGGCCCCGCGGCCTACTTCACGGGGCTACCCTATAGGCGGCTGCTCAGGGCCCTCGAGGAGGCCAAGGTTCCGTGCAGCCTGTCCAACAGCGCCGGGACCTTCGGGTGCAACCACGTTTTCTATGAGTTGATGCATCATCTGTCGGTGAGCGGCGTCGAGATGCCGGCGGGGTTCATCCACGTGCCTCCGCTCCCTGAGCAGGTGCTGGAGAAGAAGACCGCGTCCATGAGCCTCGACACCATTGTGCGGGGCCTGGAGGCTGTGCTGCTGGAGCTCTCCAGCGTCCTCTAGATTCTCTCCAGTTTGAATATCACTGGCCTGAGGCCGTCCGTGCAGCACGTGATCATGGTGCCCCTCTGTTTCATCCACGGGAAGTCGCCGCCCAGGGCCAGGTGGGCCACGTCCCTCTGGATGTCCGCCCAAGCCCAGCTGCAGAAGCTGGGAGGCATGGCCATGCCCTGGGATACGAACTCCATACCCACCTCCACGGTCTCGCAGCTCGGCTGGGCGCCCCGGTTGGCGTACCTCCGGAACACCTCGGGGTTGGAGACCTTCTTGACGACGGTGATCTTCACGTCACGGATGGCCATACCTGCTCGGGTGCCGTTCATCTGTGAGGCTAATCAACGGTTCTGTGTATCCCGGCTCTACCTACTGCAATTATAAAAAAAATTGGAATATTCTGCTATTTCTATTAAACAACGTAAGAATTTTTCATGTATGTCTGTTTAAACTAAGTCTTAGAGTTGTAAACTAGAGAAATGATTAGTATTCTGATTTAGTAATTTCGCTCAATAATTGCTTTATATATAATACTTCTCCAGTCACCCGAAGCACTGTGTCCCATAGTGTCGTCGTCGATCCTTTAGATGAGATTAGGATTCTTCATGTCGACGACGACGTTAACCAGAGCGAGTTCCTCCAGTATTTCCTGCCTGAGATGGATGAGGCGTTCAGGATAGACTTCGTCAGCGACCCTTGCCAGGTCATGGAGAAGATGGGGTCCGAGATCTACGACTGCGTGGTGACGGACTACCAGATGCCCAAGATGAACGGCATCGAGCTGGCCGAGAAGATAAGGGAGAGCTTCGACATACCCATAATCATATACACGGGTCAGGGAAGCGAGGAGATAGCCGAGGCGGCGTTCTCCGCGGGCATCGACGACTATCTGCGGAAGGAGATGGATCCAAGCCATTATCAGGTTCTCGCCAAGAGGATTAGGAACGTGGTCGAGAAGAAGCGTGTGGACACTCTGTACAGGGCAGTCATCGAGCAGACAAGGGACGCGATGGCCATACTAGTCGATAACAAGGTCGTCTTCGCAAACAAGGCGTTCCTGAACATTCTAGGGTTAAAGGATCTTAACGATATACCTGAGAATCCATTCGAATTTGCCATCGGGAAAGATAAGGAAAGGGGAATAAAAAGATACAAAGAAGCGATAAAGGAAGGATCATCCCCCGGTTTTAATAAATACTGTCTGAGAGCCAAAGACGGCAGTATGGTCAACGTCGAAGTATCCACAAGCCCAATCACATATCACGGGAAGATTGGGGCCCTCTGTATGCTCAGAGATGTAACGGAGCGGGAGAGACTTGAAGCTGAGAAGAAGGAGACGCAAGATAGACTTCGATCACTTGTCGCATTAGCCCCGGATGGGATCGTTACTTTCGACATGAAGGGCGTCGTTACATCAGTAAACTCAGCATTCCTTAAAATCACAGGTTATGAGTTAGATGAAGTGCTGGGTAAAAACTTCCTTAAACTAAAATCGCTTCCAAACTCGGACCTCGCTAGCTACTTCATGGTCTTTAGCAACCTAATAAAGGGGAGTATGCCTCCACCTTTTGAGTTTAAATACATCAAAAAGGATAGGTCACTGAGTTGGGGAGAAGCCCACATCGGCTTTATCGAGGTCGCCGGGAGAAGAGAGTTCATCGCCATTCTGCGAGACATCACAGAAAGGAAAAGGTCATCTCACTTTGACCAGCCAAAAGCCGTGAATACTGTGTGGGCAGACACTGAGATAGACAATAACCTTCTTCTTTCTATAGGCCAACTGGCTTACCTAGTAGGGAATGAAGTCTTAGAGCCAATTAACGAGGTCAGAAAAGATATCGATTTACTTAAAAAAGAGCCTGGAAAACTCGACGATATAATTGAGAAGACAGAGTCTTCTCTTGAACAGGCTCTATTTTTCCTCGAGGGCTTCATAAGTAGGACTGATGGCTCACTACTTCAGCCAGGTGAACAAGACTTAGTCCAGATAATATCTAAGACAATTGAAATGTACAATAAAGGTGACCTACTCATCGAGGCAAAGCAAATTGGTGACATGTCTGCTAATATTGATGGTTTTAAACTTCAAGGAGTATTAGGGATCATTATAGAAAAAATGAGTCATTTAATGGATGGATCAGGTAAACTGGGGATAGTGTCTGAGTCAAGCGATGGCAACGTAAAGGTCAAGGTATCAAAGCTGAGCAAAGAATCAGCAGTTAAAGACCGCGAATTATTGAATAAATTGAGGTCCGATTCAGATGTACTCACCTGTATCGATGAAGTTCTTACTGAAGGTGGGACCATTACATTCAATAAAGATCTTAATCCATACATACTAATCACTCTACCAATAAGGATGGAAAGAAAAAATATGATTGAATTGCTAAGTCGCGAGGATATAACACAGATAATTAAAAAATAATTGATTAAAATAAATATATTTTCTGATATCAGTAGGGATTTAAATAAAGAAAGGAGGGTAATGAAAAAGATATTATAGATCTATATCTATGATATAGATCGAGTGTGAGAATGTCTAAAATTAGAGAGGTAAAAGTCCTTATTGCTAGTCGAGCCGAAGCCATATTTCTATGGTCATGGATGACAATCTTGTCATGTCTGATCATCGGTAGAGGGTTTCCGCCGTTGTTTAACACCTTCATGGCTGTCGTTTCATCCATGTTGATAGCTACATCCGTATACATCTACAACGATGCCATCGACAGAGAGATGGATAGACTTAACGAGGTAAAGAAGAACCGACCAATCGTTGCAGGCAGTGCGACGGTCAAGACGGCGTTCCAGTTAGTGGCCGTTACAGGCATTTTAGGCCTCCTGATCTCAGCTTACGTTAACGTGATGATGTTCATTTCGAGTCTAGCGTTCTTTGTGATCTTTTTCATCTACTCGATGCCTCAGATTAGGCTCAAGAGGATGTTCGTCGTCAAGGACTTGGTGATTGCATCGGGGTTCATATTATGTAGCCTCATCGGCAGCACAGCTGTGATGGGAGGCATACACTGGCCGGGAGTGTTCGCAGGGTTCAGCTTCTGCGTCCTCGGGTTCCTGGTTAATCCCAGTATCAACGATTCCTTCGACGTTGAAGAGGACCGTAAGTATGGGATTAGGAGTCTTGCAGCCGAGCTCAGCTGGCACACACAGGTCCAGATGCTTGGCGCAGCAGTGATATACATAGTGGCTGCTTCCGTCTATGCAGTCTACAATCTAGGGTTCAACAGAATATTACCTGTGCCTGTCATCCTGTTCAGTATACTAGTGTTTAAGCAGCTTCCTGCAATATACCCGGAGTTTATCGCAGAAAAGATATTAAGTATGAGGAAGACCATCAAGGCCTTCGTGTTTTTCACCCATTTAATGTTCCTAGCAAGCAGCTTAAACCTGAGCTTCCTTTTTTAGACACCCTTTTTTCATACATTTATTCCGAGTTAAACCATTAAACATTTAAAAATGGGTTTTGGTGCCGCTGCGCGCGCTCAGGGTTCTTTCAATCATCTGGGAGAAGTTAGATAGGGACATCGCCTACAGCACTAGGATAAAGTTCCAGCTCTACTTCTTCGCGATACAGATAATGTTCGTGCTGGGAAGCATGAACCTGCCGTACCTCGACTTTTTCTAGCAAAGAAACGAGATCAGAAAACTCTTTTTTTTACTATTCTACGGCTCGGAAAGCGGTCCACGTCTTCCTCAAGAAGTAGCCGAATCCCATGAACGCGTAGGCGTACATCAAAGCATAGGAGATTGACTCTACCCAGGTCATGGGGTGATGACTGGGGGCATCAAGGTAGGGTTTATGGAGCAAGGATCTATAGTAGTGGTGGGCGTTCTACGTTTCGATGGACGTGAGAACCAGATCGGAAAATTCCTCTGAGAATTTTTATATACTTTGGGGAGAAGTTAAAACCGTTCTGGAGGACCATCGTTGGATGACATCAGAGAGAGATTGAGCGTATCTCCTCGCAGCCTGGAGGAGATAAACGAGTTTCTGGTGAAACCCGGCAACCCCTTGGTGGATGACCTGGTCGACATCGTCGAGAAGCACGGAGGCGTGAAGGAGATCAACCGGAAGGCCAGCGAGGCGGGCAGGTTGGAAACCCTGATGGGCCGCCTCGAGGACAGTAACCCGGCGTTCCTGAAGGATCTGCATTGGCTTCAGGACCGGCGGGACGACGGGGCGTTCATCGGCCTCGACGAGTACCGGAGGAGGGTCCTCGGTGACAGGGCTGGGTCCGTCGAGTTCGACGAGTCCCTCGCCGTGACGCTGGAGATCAGCGCCTGCAACTTCTTCCCCTTCATGGTGGAGGAGGCGAGGAAGGCCATCGCCGACGGGGATCTGATGCCCGCCCGGTACATCCGGGTCAGGTCGATGACGGAGCAGGTCGAGGACGGGGACATAGCGGCGTTCACGGCGGCCACCAAGATCATAGGCGCCACCTACGTGCAGACGCTGGACAACAAGGGAACCCTGCCTGGGCCCGACGGGGCGCCGATAAACGTGCACCTAGGCGGCCCAGAGACCATCACGGGCTACTTCGGCGGCGTGGGGGTGCCTAACAGGTACGCGTTGAAGTGGGTGGACGAGCTTCTGCACTACTACACGATGTACGGCGTATCAGAGGTGCTGAACTTGAACCCGGGGACGGTGACCCTCGGCTACCTCCTCTACAAGATGGGCGTCGACATACGGTTCAAGATAAGCGTCTACATGGGGAACGACAACCCCTACGCGGCGCTGTGGACCCTCATCGGCGCCAAGATGTTCAGCAGGGAGGACGGGTCGACTCCGCTCATCGGGTTCAACCTCTCCAACTCGGTGGACAACTGGACGCTGGAGCAGTCCGGGTACATCAGGGACTCCCTGGGTCTGGGCGGGACCCGGCTGGAGCACCACATCACCGAGACCTATAAGAGCATCGTCAGGCAGCCCTACGACAGGCTGGACGAGCTGGTGGAGATCGCGGCAAGGGTGGCGAACATCAGTGCGAAGCACGAGGGCGGTGTGCCAAGCGTCGAGGAGACCCGGGAGCACCCGTCGGACATCTTGGAATACTTCATGCCGAAGGAGCAGATCGAGGCCCAGGGATTGATGCCTGCGTTGACGCTGAACTACCTGGACAAGCACGACTCCTTGAACAGGACCGCCAGGGTGCTGACCGAGAACGGGCTGGCGGTGCTGCCAGCATGGAACCTCCACAAGTAACTAAGATGAGTTAGATGCAAAGGAACATGGCTTCGGCGAGAAGTTCCTTTCATTTTTTCAAGACCAATAATATGAATATCATTGTTTGATAAATTCCTTGATCTCTCTCACGATCTCCTTCACGGCGGCTTCGACTATCACCATGCCTTTCTCCCTTGTAGCCAGAGTCGGATCACCGTATGTCCCCGTGACGGAGAAGGCTCCCGCTTCGAGGTTTTCAGGGTCTCTCGTGAGCCCTCTGCCGTCGAGTGGATGGTAGTCCTTCACGGCCTTGGCCATGTCCACTATCTCGGGCTTGATGTAGAGCATCATGCTGGTCTCTGACTCGTCGGCGTGGGTGCCTCCCTCCTGCCCCAGGATAGGAGGCAGCTCCTCGTCCACCTTGAGCAGGTCGGTGTATCTGAGGGCTACGCCGTGTTTCTCCAGCTCTTCCCGTGCAGGCTCCAAGCCGCGGATGGTGCTGATCCCCGTGTTGAGCACGTAGAACTTTTTCACCCCGTAATTGCTTAGGCTGAGGCATATCTCCGCGACGACGTCCCGGAAGGTCTCAAGCTCCAATGTTACTGAGCCCGGGTACTCGGTGAAGGACGGATAGTAGCCGTACTGGAGGGTGGGCATGATGATGACGGGCACCTCAGATGCGACCCGTTCCGTTAGGTACTCCGCCATGACCCAGTCGTTGTTCAGGGGCAGGTGGGGGCCGTGCTCCTTGGTCCTCGCCCCAAGTGGTATCATCACCACCTCGTATTGGTTGAACGCCTCCTCAGCCTCGACCCATGTCAGGTTTTCCAACCGGACGCTTTCAGAAACCATCAGCTATGTAGTGGATGGATGTTTTGATAAGATTGGTGCCGCCGGAGTGATTTGAACACTCGGCCACCCGGTCTTCAGCCGGGCGCTCTCCCAGGCTGAGCTACGGCGGCACGCACAAATACACCAAGCGGAGAAAATAAAAGCCTTACTCAGAATCTAGGAACCCCTTGACTGTATAGTAGACGCCTTCTGCAACAAGTATGGGTATGTACGCCAGGATGTACAGCGCCGTATAAACGTCGTCCCATAGCGTGGACGGGTCCAGCTCCCGGAGGAGCTTACGGGGCACCTTTGTGGCGCCTGTGAGCCGCGTCTCGTAGTCGAGCTTCACGTTCAGAGCCAGCCGCTGTGCTCCCTGAAGATGCGGGCGTGCTCCTGCTCGTGGCGGAGGATGGCGTCGTGGAACTCCCTGTACTTCTTCAAGCCCTCGTGGAGTATGATGGTGTCCGTCAGGTGGTTGTACTCGCCCAGCGCCTGGGGGCAGGGATGGTAGTGTATCCTAGGCATCCTGACCACGCTGAATACATCAACTTCGCTGCACCGTTTTATCACAGTTACGGTCGACACGTGAAAACCCTATATCGTTGGAAGCCGAGAAATAATCATGTTTAGACAGGTTTTCGAGAAGCTCAAGGCAGAGGTCTCGGGCGAGATAGCGTACAACTACGTCGCCGAGATCAGCCGCCACCACAGGATACAGGCGAGCCCCGGCCTCAGGGACGCCGCCCGGTTCGCCGTGGAGACTTGGAAGGCAGCCGGCATCGACGCCGACATCCACAGCTACCCCGCCGACGGCAAGGGGTTCGCGTGGAGCAGCCTCATGTTCAAGGAGTGGGACTGCTTCGACGCCGAGCTCAGGCTCGTCGAGCCCGCGGAGAAGGCGCGGTTCCTCGCCCGGTGGAGCGAGGCGAAGCTCAGCCTCATACAGCGCAGCCACCCCACGCCCCCCGAAGGCGTCGAGGCCGAGGTCGTGTACATAGGCAAGGGAGAGGAGGAGAAGGACTACAAGGGGCTGGACGTCGCGGGCAGGATGGTGCTCACGGACGGCGACGTCACCCGTGTCCATCAGCTTGCCGTGGAGGAGCGCGGCGCACTGGGCCTCATCTACTACGGCACATGGATACGTGAGCCAGACCTCCCGGAGGGGGAGCTGGACGACGCCCTCAAGTACACCAGCTTCTGGTGGGCGGGCGACGAGAAGCCGGCCTACGGGTTCGTGCTGACCCCCAGGAGGGGCAGGTGGCTCCGAGACTTGGTGAAGGAGGGCAAGATGCCGGTGAAGGTCCGTGCGAGGGTGGTGGGCAGCCTCTACGAGGGCAAGCTGGATAACGCCGTCGCCACCATCCCGGGTGAATCCGACGAGCAGGTGGTGGTGGTCGCCCACATCTGCCACCCCCAGCCCAGCTGCAACGACAACGCGTCGGGAAGCGGCTCCGCCATGGAGGCGGCGCGGGCGCTGTCCAAGCTGATAGCGGAGGGCAGCCTCGCCAAGCCCAGGAGGACCATCAGGTTCACCCTGGTGCCGGAGATGAGCGGCAGCTACGCGTACCTAGCGGCCAACGAGGCCGAGATCCCCAGGATGGTGGCCGCGGTGAACCTGGACATGGTTGGCGAGAAGCAGTGCGTCACCGGCGGCAGCTTCATCGTGGAGCGGACACCCGAGGCGCTCCCCAGCTACGTGAACAGCGTCATGGCCGCCGTCTTCAAGGAGGTCACCGGCGAGGTCAAGAACCTGGGCGGAAGCAGCAGCTACGCGCTGTTCAGGCACACGGAGACGCCGTTCAGCGGCGGCAGCGACCACTACATATATAGCGACCCGTCGGTGGGCGTCGGCTGCCCCATGCTCATCCAGTGGCCCGACAAGTACTGGCACACGAGCTACGACACCATGGACAAGGTGGACCCCGAGATGCTCCGCCGGGCGGCTCTGGTGACGGCCACCTACGCGTACTTCATAGCGTCCGCCGGGGCCGCCGAGGCCACGTGGATCGCCTCCGAGACCCATGCTCGGGAGAAGAGGCGGCTTCTGGAACGGTTCAGGGGCTACGTCGAGGACGCGGTCAACGCGCCCGAGGAGATACCTGGGGCGGTGCGGCTGTTGAAGACGCATACAGCTTACTGGATGGAGGTCGCCGTTAAGGCCGTGGAGTCGGCGGAGAGGCTGGCGCCGGGCGACGACGGGGTGAGGAAGACCATCCAGATCCTCACCAAGGACATTCGGCGGACGACGAGGAGCCAGGTCAAGATGACGGTGGACTCGCTGAACACCATACTGGGGGCCAGCGGCGTCGAGGCAAGGAAGTACAGGAAGAAGAGGCGCTCCAAGCTGGAGACCGAGGCCATGGGCGTCGTGCCCAGGCGGCTCTACCGGGGCCCGGTGAGCACCCGCTACTGGGACAGGAAGCTGAGCCTCGTGGAGAGGGAGAACCTCAGGAAGCTGGAGAAGGAACACCCCCTGGGCAGAGGCGTGGCCACCCTCGCCATGTACTGGACGGACGGCGTGCGGAGCATCCACGAGATCAGTGAGCGGGTGCGGCTGGAGCGGGGCAAGACGGATCTGGAGTACCTGGTGGCGTGGTACGGGTACCTGGAGCGGATGGGGCTGGTGGAGCTTCACCGGTAAACTTTATACCCTTCTTTTCTTCCCTATAGAGCGCACGGGGGCCGGTGGTCTAGTGGTATGACATCGCCTTGACGTGGCGATGGTCGCAGGTTCGATCCCTGCCCGGCCCACCATCTTCTTTCATGAGATATGAAATCGATTCATTTATGCCAAACTCGCTTTCTAAGGCTTTAATTGAACGAATGAGGGCGTTTTCGCAGATTTTAGAGATATTAAGTCCGATTAATTTAGCTTTCTCAGCAATATCTTCATCAATTCTTATCATAACATTCTTTTTCATATTTCATACATATAATTTCTATGTAGATATAGATTATGGTTTAGTTCGATGGATTTGATTTGTTAAGGCTCAGTAGATTACTAAGAATGCTTATAAAGGATAACAAGAGGCGTAATTCAAAGTTCATAACTAGGCGCGCCTCCTATTTATAGAGCAATATTTATATAAAAATAAAAATGATCACTTTCCATGAAAATTCGTAGTACTGAGAGAGGTTACAGTTTTGCTGACAAATTAGAGGCAGAAATTCCATTTTATAATTTACAGGGACTGACTATGGATGGAAATAAGAAATTTACAGCTGGTATCGAGGCTGTAGAATTTAAGGAGGACGAGGAAATCGATTTAAACTCGATATTCACTGTTGATTCTTGGTCAGGTAAATATATACTGTGTAAAGAATTGGGCATACCTCTTTACCTTATTGTTTACAAACACGATGAGGATCAAATTAGAATATATGAAGTAAATGTAACAGATGGTCAGCTATCATTCTATACCCATTCGAGAAAATCAGAAAATGATTTTTGTGATTGGTTTGCTTCGATAAAAGGGACCATTCAAACAAAACCGCTTTATGAAGCTGATCCACGCAAATCATTTTTTGATAATTTAATTGAAAGTAAAGGAATTTCCTGGGGTGGAAACATCGATAGTTACGTAATTGGAGAAGATGAAAAAGTTGAATGTATTATAGAAACAAGACTAAGCAACAGATCATCAGTTCAAGATTATGACCCCGCACGATATTTCAAAGGAACATACAGGAAGAGGGGTGATTATAATACATGGGAGCCTCTTTTCATGTTAGCTTCTCGGTTAGAGATACCTCTATTTTTAATTACATTCTCACGAACAACAAACCAAGATATTGCTGGTTTTTCCACATTACATACAATGTCAAAGGAATCGATACAATATCGAGATAGTACACCAAATAATAATGTATTGAGGGGAGTGGAAGCAGTGCAGAAAGAACTTGTGAGAAAAATGGGAGCGAGCCCACCAAAAATATTATGATGCTCTTCTGAGGAGCCTAATTTCTTGCAATTCTTTTAACCCATCAGATATCATTTCTCGTTCTTTTACTGAAAGTCCAAACGCATCGTACACAATTTCATCTAATGCGTTTTGTTTTTCAGCCTTTAGATCATCTCTTGAACTGAGTAAATTATGATAAGCTAATACTATGTCGCTTTTAATTTTATCAGATAACTTTTCGGGATTTATTACCATGATGTTTTTTAATTCATAAACAAGAAGTTCAAGCACACCTCCGCCATAAGACCTACCATTTAATTCAATCATAAGTGCCATTAAACTACTGTTTAAGAATCCAAGAAGAACATCGGCATCTTTCATTTTGTGGGGATATATATAATAAAAAACGTGCGTCGTATGTGCTCCAATTATATTTCGAAGGAAAATTGGCTTTTTGTCAATTAATCGAGGAAATAGAATTGGTGGGGCCTCTCTTTTTGGTAAGGAATACCAAAATGGTTTTCTATTTTTTAAAGTAGATATTTCCGGGAGCTTTTTTATACCCCTCTCTGATCCGCGCTTTATATCTATGGTTTTTGTTTCCCCGTACTCGATATATTTTATGACTTTACTATCTTTCAATTGATTTTTTGGTTTGTCCATAAATAACATATAATCTTGAGTTTCAGTCACAACAAAATCATCCACATCTTTTGCAGATCTTATACATGGCTCTAAATATTCTTTTTCTATTTCATAATCCTTTACCGTTTCTTGAGTTAAAATAAAATAATCATTGTTCCCTGTTGTAGGGGCTCTTATTACTTCTGCGATTTCAGAAAGTGGATTCATTAGATCATGTTCTGATATTTTTGAATACACTGCTGGGGCTCTAAGATATATATTCCATTTCCCAGGCTCTAATTTGCTTTGATGTAAAATATTGATTTTATAATCCTCATTTTCATAACTAGTTTCATAAGTATTAATTATATTAACCATATCATCTACTGATAATTTCTTTTTAAATCTAATAAATTTAATTTGATTACGTTTGTTTACAATATTTGTCTTTTCTATAAGTGTAATGGCTGTATTTACTTCTGCGTCAGGAAAAATAGCTCGATCAAATTCTATTATATATTTTATATTAGTATTTTCTAATAGATATTTTTGGAATGGAATTCCATAAGATACTTCCAGCCACTTATTAGATGTAATAAATCCTAATTTGCCTTTATCTCGTAATAATTTTAATCCATGTAAAAAGAAGTATATATAAATGTCACTTTGTTTGTTAATATTAATAATATTCTTCTTAGATGAGGCCCCAATAATCAGTTTATTTTTATATTCATTTTCTATCAATGATTTTATTGCTTTTTTTTCCTTGGCCCCCAGTAATTCTTGTCTAATGTATGGGGGATTTCCTATTACAACATCAAAGTAAGGGGGTAAAGAAATTTCTGTTTGATTTCCATCTGTCGAAAGGCTTTGAAAACCAGTAAGTGTAGACACACCTGGTTTTATATTGAAAAAATCTTCGACTAGCACGTTAATTTTGTCGATCTTTGCATAAGGGTTTTGGATAGCTAAGTTAATTACCGAAAGGTGTGCTGGAAATTGATTAATATCTACACCATAAATTTGACTTAAAATTCTTTTAAAATGATAAACAGCCTCAATATCACGGATATCAGAGGATACACGGTTTAATTCTCGAAGTCTATGATAAGCCCTTACTAAAAAACTACCAGAACCACATGCAGGATCAATAACTATATCGTTGATGTTTCTAACACTTAGTTGAATAATTAAATCAACAATGCCAGCGGGTGTATAAAATTGCCCTAGGCGCTTCCTCTCTAATGGGGGGATAAGTTTTTCATAAATTGAACCGATAAAATCACTTTCTATTTGAGAAAAATCGAATAAATTTAATGTATCCAATAGTGTTCTTATTCTTTCTTCAGCCCAATTTGTTAGAGGAATTTCGCTAATTATCGTTTTTTCATAAATAGGGGCATAATCAATTTTGAGAACTTCCATATAAAATTTTTCTAATGACCTTGAAACGTCTTGATGATCATCAATTTGAAGGGGTGGTAAGAACTCTGGATAAATTAATCTAATTATATGGTAAAAAAGGAACTTATTTAATTCCATATAAGTGGATTGAGAGGCAATTAATCGAATGGTATCGTCAGATAATTGGTAGCCTTGAGTTTCAAGCCATTCAACAAATTGTTGTAAGAAGTCCATTTCATCTAATTTTGATCTTAAGGAGGATACGAACTGTGGATAGAGGTCATTATATGCTTCCAATAAAATATTTACAAGGACATCATCAAGCGGTTGGGGTTCTGCTTTTTCAAGACCTAAAACATAACTTAAGATATTGTCTGCCCAATCGGGCTGTTCTGAATAATTATAAGAGGCAATTTCACTTTCAAATAATTTTATTCCAGGCTGAAGCTGATATAAAATAATTCTATTTGCATTACACGTTGCATAATAGGGATAGCCACCAAGGACAGCGTAACTTACGGCTTGTTTAATTACTTCTGGGTCACGAGGTTCGACATCTCTTTCTACGTTACCAATTTTCTTTTTAAATTTAGCTTCAATTACTAAAGCCGGTTTGCCAGCCCTTTCAACAGTTAAATCTGCTATTCCACTGTTGATTCTTCTTTCAATATTAAATGTCGTTAATTCATCAACCTTAATATTCTTTGAAGCGGAATTAAAGCGTTGAAATAAATATCTAGCAACAAAATCTCTTTCACTTACATATTTCTCTTTTATAGTCAAGTAAACACTCTCATAGCTATTGAAAACTTAGTTCGCATGTGTATTAAAGATTTAAATCTATTTTTCCTAGGCTTTCAGATAATATCTTGAATTTAAACACAGCCCCAAAGAATTAAAAGCGTATTTTTATCAAGTTGATTTAACCTAATTGAAGCGAGCGTAACTTTTTTCTTTGATATAGTAAAATACATTATTATGAAGATTACATTTAAAAGAATATATAATAAAATAATAAAAAAATTTCCTCAAAACCCAATCGATTTTTTAAATATTATATTTAAGTTATTTTTATTTGGTCTAATTCCCCTCTCTTTAATAATTCTAATTGATTTAGCTCGAATTTTTGTTTTCAAACCGTTTGTTGTGATAAATAAAATTTTTTCGACATATTCTTGGTTTTATTTACTTTGGTGGATCACAATAGTGATCGAACCAGCTGCAGGATTTTTTGGTATTTGGATAGCTTTTGAAATGGAAAGACGTAATGAAAAAAGTAAATTTAACCAAAGAGTTGACGAAATTGTACCATATATATACTTTGAATTAATAGAAAATCAGATAATTTTAAGAGATACTAAAGTTGAACCAGATGAATATGAACAAAAAATAATTCGTTTTAATACAAGTAATTGGTCGTTATTTAAAAATGTTATTTCAGAATGGAGGGAAATAAACGTTGTTCCATTAACTCGATTATATTATTATTTAGATAAGGTAAATATGTTATATGATAATATATGGGAAAAAACAGGAAGTCCGGCTAGAAATAAAAAATCTGAAGCAAAAAGATGTATAAATAATGCAATTCACATCATCAATGAACAAATGGAGGTATATGATAACTGGATAATTGACAAAAAGAAAAGTAGTGTTATTAAAAATATGAAAGGATTGTTAAAAAATTATGAAAAAATAAGTAACGAAGATGAATCGTTAATAAAAATAATTGAAACTGTAAAAAGTAAAATATTCATGCAGTAATATTACTTCTAAAAAGAGCGAGCGAGGGTCGCAGGTTCGATCCCTGCCCGGCCCACCAACCGTTTCTCGTCAGAAGCCGTTAAGCAGGGACAGGTAGACCATCGAGATCACGAGGTGTATGAGGGTAACCGTGAGGCATATCTTGAAGAACTGCATCACCGAGATGGGGCACCCCTCACGCTCCGACACCCCGAGCACGATGATTTTACTTGGTGATACGATAGGCGTAAGATTCCCTGTCCAACTTGTCCTTACCTCGAACTTCCATAGAGATTCGTAGTAATATTCTTTCAGCCTAATGATTTATGACTTATACTTAGAGATCAGACGAAGTAGTCGGCTATCATGGAGGCCACGTAGACCAGCATCGCAGCGTGGAAAAGCGGCAGCGCCCTCTGCTAGGAGCTTCCTCGTGCATACGCCACCATTCGTCTTAAATCGCCCCGTTTCGCTAAACCTATCATCACCCCGGCCGCCGGGGAACGGAGCTAACAAAGATGGAACCCGACAAGGTGCTGGACTGCACTGGGCTTTACTGCCCGGAGCCCATATTCAGGACGCGGATGGCGCTGGACGAGATGGAGAAGGGTCAGGTGCTGGAGGTCTCCGCCGACGACCCCGTCGCCGAAGCAGACCTTCGCAGGCTGGCAGAGAGGATGGGCTACGAGGTGCTCGGCGTCACGAGGGACGGCGACGAGGTAACCCTACATATAAAGAAATGAGGCCACTGGTCGCCGTCGGCGACGAATTACCTACTCTTTATACTCCATGGTGTCTCTTGGAGAAGTGATGTCCATCAGAGTCTACATGGACCACGGCGCGGGGCGCCCCGTCGACCCCCGCGTCCTCGACGCCATGAAGCCGTATTTCACCGAGCGCTTCGGCAACCCCGCCTCGTTCCACTCGGAGGGGTTCAAGGCGCTTGAGGCATTGAAGGAGGCGAGGAGCAGCGTCGCAGAACTGATCAACGCCGACCCTTCCGAGATCGTGTTCACGTCCGGCGCCACCGAGGCCAACAACCTCGCCCTCCTCGGCGGCGCGCTCCGCAACAGGAAGAAAGGCAGCAAAGTCGTGAGGTCAGCCGTGGAGCACATCAGCGTCATCAACATATGCAAGGAGCTGTCCAGGATGGGCTTCGAGGTCGCCGAGTGCCCCGTGGACGAGGTAGGGGTGCTCGACCTAGAGGAACTGGAGAAACATGTGGACGACGACACGGTGCTGGTGACCGTCATGGCCGCCAACGGCGAGATAGGGACCCTTCAGCCCATAAGGGAGGCCGCCGAATTGGCGCACAGCCGCGGCGCCCTGTTCCACACAGACGCCACCGCCGCGGCGGGCCAGGTGCCGCTAGACGTGAAGAAGCTGGGCGTCGACCTAATGACCCTGAGCAGCAACGACGTCTACGGCCCCAAGGGCGTCGGCGC
>Ga0265594_1000970_pt1 | contig 22916 bp, 25 predicted proteins | sample saktaG_11_FD_190147 | JGI IMG/M metagenome (GOLD analysis project Ga0265594, IMG submission 190147) | Saline water microbial communities from Sakinaw Lake, British Columbia, Canada - sak_2011_5_24_80m | ecosystem: Environmental > Aquatic > Non-marine Saline and Alkaline > Saline ... | reverse complement strand
TAACTTTATCTTTTTTTATTGCATTGCTAAATGTTGATTTAGTTAAGTTATTATTCTCAAAATCAGCTATGTTCTTCTGAATTCTAAGGTGAAAATGAGGATTTTCATCCAGGGGACCATAACCAGGAAAATGCTTGCCAACTGCAACTATATTATTTTTCTGCATCTCCTTGATAAAAATGCTGCTAAGGACATTAACTACCTTAAGTTTGTCTGAATAGGACCTGCCAGAAATGCTTATGTAACCATTATACCCTTTTTGGGCAACATCAATAACAGGGGCAAAATTCATATTAACTCCGCACCAGCTTATTATCTTGAAATAGTTTTTAACATCTCTTTCAAATTCTTTAGTGCTTCCATCTTTTTCAAACCGTAAGCCATATTCCCTTGATGGCTTTAATGGAACAGCATTTTCAAACAAGTTAAAATCATAACCTCCCTCACCATCAATAGCCAAGAACAAGCTTTGATCAAGCTTTTTTAGTTTGAATACAAACTTTTGCAATTTTTTTATATCAGCAACCCCTTGTTTTTGGACAAATTTAAACCTGCCTCCAATCCCCAGCATCAGCCCGCCAATTCCCAAATCAACATAACTTTCTATAATTTTGAATATCTTTTTTTGGTTTTTAATTGGCGGTGTAGCCACAATAAACATCTGCGCTATCTTTCTTTTTAGTGAAACTTTTGAAGAATTCATTTTTTTAGTTTAATCAAACTTTCAAGTTGGTCTATGCTTTTAAGCAAAGAGAACTTTGTCTCTGCATGTTTTTTGTCTATTTTGTCCAGCATGTTTTTTATGGCTTTTTTTTGCTTTTCTTTTTCCTGTTCGTCTCTAAATTTAAACTTTTTGCACTTTGCAAACAACAGGCATTCGCTTTCAAGGATATTTATCAAAAACTTTATGTAAAAGACTTTGTCTTGGGTAAAATTGCCCAAAAACTTAAAATCTCCTCTTTTAACCAGATTTTCAGTGAAATAGATTATTTCATCATCCAAACTCCACGGGATTAGGACTTGTTTTATTTTGTTCTTTTTTATGATTTTTTTTGTTTTCTCGCTTAAATGACCAATTTTAAGTGCATTAACCTTAACTTTCAGCAACTCAACCCTATTATTGTATGCAACTCTTATTATATGCTCTGAGATTCTTGCTTCCTTACTATTATCATCCAGCAAAAGAATTTTTTCTTTTTCATTAATAAGCTTTTTTGACCTTATCTCTTTTTTTACTCTTTTTTCAATAAGTCTGCAGAAACAGGCCTTGCATAGTTTTAAGCCAAGATAAGGCAGTTTTATCTCTCCTTTGGCTTTATTGCATTTCTGGCATAACATGATTTTTTATGTTTTTTAAAGCACTTAAATAGTTATTGATTTCAGCTTTTCTCGTCTATAAAACTATTTCTTTAAAGTGTTACTACTCTAGAATCCTTAAAAAAACGAAAGGTTTATATAGTAGTTACGCTTGCAGAGTAGTTAGTGGGAAAATTGGGGGTGGTTTGATATATCTGCCACTGAATTTAATGAAATCATTTTCAACTATCACCTCTTTTTCCTGGGATTGGGGCTTTGGCTCTTATCTCAGGTTTTAAGATCACCTCTTTTTCCTGGGACTGAAGCTTCGGCTTCATTCCCGGGTTTTATAATCATTAATTCTAAGCAACTTGTTATTACCAAAAGTAATAGATTGAAAAATCAAAAGTTTATATATCAATACCTCTTTAAGTGGTATTAAGGTGGTATAAATGGAATTTAAAAAAATAACAATATCCCTACCAACAAACTTGTATAATGAAAGCATGCATCTAGTTAATGGCGGTTTGTTTTCTAATTTTAGTGATTTAGTTAGAACAGGAATCAGAGAAGAGCTTAAGGAATTAAGGCAATTAACTCAAGATTTTGATGAAAAATTTATTTATAGTGATAAAAAACTAATTTCTGGGGTAAAGCAAAGTATGAAAGAGGCAAGGGCTGGAAAGGGAAAGGTTTTGAAATCTGATAAAGAGATGGATAAATGCTTTAAGGATTTATAAGAATGGAATACAAAATAAGGTTTATTAGATTTCTGTAGTCTTTAAAATAAGAAACTACCTGTTAATCTTGATAAACAATCCTTTCTCTCTTTTTCTTCTGAATAACAAGAGCCCTGATAAAAGCCCAATTAAAATTCCTAATATTAATGCTGAGAAAAGCCTTTTGTCAATATAAGGCATAAATGTTTTTTTATTATTATCAAAATAGATATCAAGATTGCTTAATTCAAGGGCATACTCTGCATACAGCAAAGCAGAATATTTATCACTATCTTTCAGGCTTTTTGCATATTCATAATAAGAATATCCAATTATTGGAAACAGCCCTTTTTTGCTTGTCTCAACAATGTTTCTTCCGACGATTTCCAGTTTCTTATTCAGCAGGCCGTCAATATGCTCTTCCTCAACACCAAGTGTAGAAAGTATTATATCTGATTCTGCCTTTGCCTTACTTGCCTTAAACAAGCAGAGATCATAATCCTCATTTTCCATATCAGAATAAGCAAGATCTATCTCTTTTTTTGTATCAGCAAGGACTTCTGGAAAAAATAATATTACATACTGATAGCGCTCCTCTGCCTCAAATATCTTTGTCATGCAAGAGTTCCTTAAAACCTCTTTATTAAAATCGAATTTCTTTCCTTTGTTATTAAAGAATTCACTCCAGGCTTTGGCACTGTAAAACCTTTCAACAGCATATGCCAAAGAGCTAATGCTTTCATTCATTTCGCCTTTGCCAAGATGTTCCTCACTTAGCTCAAGGTAATACTCTGCTTCTATAAGTCTTTCCTTCACTATAGCATATGTCTGCAAATCAGTTATTGTTTCATACTTAAATGGCAATTTTAAATCAAAGTCTTTTATTTCATTCTGTGTTAATTTTATTTTGTCTGCTATATCTTTTTTCTTCATATCCTGCACTAAGAATATAAGCTGTTTGTATTTTGTGTTTGCGCCAAAGCAGAAACTTGCAGCAGAATAAAATGTGTTTTTATTAAAAGCTGTTTCTCCTTTTTTAGTCAGGTTATTTGCATTTTCCTCTATTTTAACAAAATCCTCATTCAATTTCTCTTTTTTTAAATTTTCAAATTCTTTTTTCAGCTCATGGCTCTTGTTGCATAATCTTTCTCCAAGAATTTTCATGATATTTGAGTATTCATGGCTTGTTTCAGGACTTTCGTTTATTTTTTCTTTTCTCTTTCCTGTAAATTCATATAAAACATCATCAAGGTCAGAAACTTCAACAACCCCTATTTTCCTTTCTTTTCCATATTCAACCAAATCAGTTGTCTTATTATCTTTTTCCTTTGAAAATCTTGTGCCTGCAGGTATCAGCACTTTTTTTATTTCTATTTCTGAGGCAGCATCTATCTTTTCCTTAAGGCCTCCAACGGGCCCAATAATTCCTCCGGAGTTTATTGTTCCTGTTATGGTTATATCTTCATCTAAGTTTAGATTGTTAAGCATTGCAATTGTTAATGTGGATATTGCAGCACCAGCACTTGGACCACCTATAATAGATGACTCTGCCCTTATAGTATAAAAGAAATCATAGTTATTACAATCAGCATCAGCATATTTGCATGCTATTTCTTTTGCAAACCTTGTTGATATCTGGGTATCCAGCTTTGTTAGAGGATATGTTTCAATAAAAACCCGGCCTGTTCCTGGCTTTATCTCAAGATAGAGATGAGCAGAAGAACCTTCATAACCATTCTCTGTTTGGCTTACAGCCAGTAAAGGCATGCGGCCAACATTTGCATAACAAACAGGTGTTATAAATAAAAGAACTAATATTAACCTTAATGAAAAAAACACCTCTTTTGATTTTAACATCTTCATAACACTTAAAGAAATAATTTGTTATTAAATATCTTTTGATTCTGTTTGTTTTCCTTTGCAATTAGGGTTTATGCAGAAAATCCATGGCCTTCTTCCTTTTGTTATAACCATTACCATTGGATAACCGCATTCTGGGCACTGCTTTTCAGCTGATTTTACAAGCCCTTTCTGCGGCAGGCTGAATGTGGTTTTGCATTTTGGATATGCATCGCACGCAATAAATCGCTTTTTTGATTTTTTTGAAAAAATAACCCTTAAATTTCCCGTCTTGCATACAGGACACTTTCCTATGAAGCTTTCCTTGTTTCTTGTTTCAATTGTTGCCTCTTTTAGTCCTTCTCCTATTTCCTTTTCTTTTTTCTTGAAATCAGAAAGAATTTCTTTCAATCCTTGCTTTGCTTCATCAAGAATTTCTTTCGGCTTTTTCTTTCCTTTTTCTATTTCATCCATCTCAACTTCAAAATGCCTTGTCAGTTCTTCATCTAATATTTTTGGGCAGTATTTTTCAAGTGTTTCAACAGCGCTTATCCCCAGGTTAGTTGCTTCTATGGATCTTCCGTTTACATAGCCTCTCTGGAATAATGTATCTACTATTTGGGCTCTTGTTGCCTTTGTTCCAAGGTTCTTTTTTGCAAGCTCTTTTATTATAGAAGCAGGGGTATAATGCTTTGGCGGCTGTGTTTCCTTGTCATACATATTTATTTCTTTTACATTAACATTTTCATTTTCTTTGACAAGTGGAAGCTCTTCTTCCTTTCCTGAAACATATGGCTCATAAAAAACATGCCATCCTTTTTCAACAGTGGTTGTTCCCTTTGCAATAAAAATCTCATTACTGCAGTCAATTTTGATAACAACTGTTTCCTTTACAGCGGGCTCTGCAAATACTGACATAAATCTTTTTACAATTAAATCATAAAGTTTTGATTCCTGGTCTTCAAGCCCTTTTTGGGAAACTCCTGTCGGATAAATTGCAGGATGTGCAGAATCTGTGCTTTTTCCCTCATTTGGCACAAGCCCTTTTTTCAATAATTCTTTGCATAAGCCTGAATAATTTTTTTGTTTGGAGAGTTCCTGAAGAATTTTTTTGTATCCAATCTCTTTTGGCAGTTTCTGGCTTGATGTTCTTGGATATGAGATAAAACCTGATGTGTAAAGTTCCTGGGCAATAGCAAGGCTGTCTTTTGGAGAAATTCTCAATGCCCTGTAAGCCTCTATCTGCATTGTTGTCAAATCAAATGGAACCGGAGGATCCTGCTGGAATTTTGTCTTTTTAACTTCCTTTATTTTTGCAAGCTTCTGGCCATTAACCTTTTTCATTACTTTATCTGCTTCTTTTTTATCCCAAAACTTATCTTTTTCATGCAATGTCTTTAAAGTGCCATTAGTAACATCTCCTGTTAGTTCTATCTGCCAGAATGGAACTGGCTTGAAAGCCTTTATTTCCCTGTCCCTGTCAACTATTATCTTTAATGCAGGGCCCTGAACACGCCCAGAACTAAGAACTTTGAAAAATCCTGCTGACTTTATTGCAAATGTCAGTGCTCTTGAAAGGTTTATTCCATAATACCAATCAAGCTCATGCCTTGTTTCCCCAGCGCTTGCAAGCCCATGGTCAATTGTTTTTGATTTTTTTTCATAAGCATTTATTAAATCCTGCTTTGTCAGGGTTGAGAACTTCATTCTGTTTGCATCTTTCTGCTTGCATATAAACCTCAAAACATTAAATCCAATTAACTCACCCTCAATATCATAGTCACATGCAATAACAAAGGATTTAGCTTCTTTGGTTAGTTTTTTTATTGTGTCAACATATTTTTTTGTGAATTTTGCACCATTATTCTGCTCAAATGCAGGAACCCATTCAATATCAAAAACAGGATAAATCCATCCTTTTTTGTCTTTTTCTGCCAGTCCGTATAAATGCCCTACTGCAGAGCATATAACAATATCTTTCTTGCCACGGGTTATTTTATAGTATGGAACTTTTTTATATATTTCTTTAATCATCTTTCCATCGGCGAGAGCGCTTGCTATCTTTTCTGCTGCTTTTGGCTTCTCGGTTATGATTAATTCATATGCCATAAACTTCAAGAATTAATAAATCTTATAAAAAGCTTGTGGAATTCAAAAAAATATTAAAAAACCCAAAACATATAAAAAGAAGTAATGATTAATATTGATTATTAGAGGTGATTTCATGATTAAGGTTGCAATTAATGGTTTTGGAAGGATAGGAAGGCTTGTTTTCAGGGCCGGAATTAACAATAAAAATATAAATTTTGTTGCTGTAAATGACTTAACAGATGCAAAAACTTTAGCACATTTGCTGAAATATGACTCTGTTCATGGGATTCTTGATGCAGATATTAAAGCAAAAGATAATTCTATTTTAGTTAATGGAAAAGAAATCAAAATTTTTTCTGAAAGGGAGCCTGAAAAGCTGCCATGGAAAAAGCTGAAAATAGATGTTGTTGTTGAAAGCACTGGAATATTCACAACAAAGGAAGGGGCTGAAAAACATCTTAAAGCAGGTGCAAAAAAGGTTTTGATATCTGCTCCAGCAAAAGGAGACAATCCTATAAAAACAATTGTGATTGGAGTTAATGAGAAAGAATACCACAAAGATAAGGATAATATTGTTTCATTGGCATCATGCACAACAAACTGTCTTGCACCTCTTGTAAAAGTTTTGAATGATAATTTTGGGATTGAAAAGGGTTTTATGACAACTATTCACGCCTCTACAAATGATCAGAAAATTCTTGATCTACCCCACAAAGACCTAAGAAGAGCAAGAGCTACAAGCCTTTCAATAATACCAACAACAACAGGGGCTGCAAAAGCAGTTACTCTAACAATTCCTGAGCTTAAAGGAAAGCTTGATGGAATGGCAATGCGTGTTCCTGTAGCAGATGGTTCAATAACAGACTTTGTTGCTGTTCTGAAAAAAGAGGCAAGCGTTGAGGAAATAAATAAGCTTTTCAAATCAGTAGCAGAACATGAGTTAAAAGGGATATTACAATACACAGAAGAGCCAATTGTCTCAATAGATGTTGTTGGAAATCCACATTCCGCAATCTTTGACGCAGAGTTAACAAAAACCTCTGGAAACTTAGTAAAGGTTGTTGCATGGTATGACAACGAATGGGGATATTCATGCAGGATGGTTGATTTCATTGAAATGATGGTTTAATCTTTTAAAGTAAATAAGAAATTACAATGGAAAAAGAAATAAGAACGATGAAGTTTATGATTATTATTTTTGTTCTAATAATTTCTCTCTTTGTTTATTTTCGTATTGATAAGTTTACAGGAGGTTTTATGATTTTTTCTACTCTAATTACTTTGATTTTAATTTTTATTTACATTAAGCCATTTAGTGAGGATACTTACACTGGAAAAATAACAGAACCAGTTAAGGAGAAAGAAGAGAAAGAATCCAAAAGAAAGAAAATTATGCTTATTATTGCAATAATTTTTGTTTTGGGGTTAATTTTTTACTTCAAAATAACTGATGTTAAGGTAATTGCAATAATAATTTTTGGCCTTATAATTGTAGGCATAGTTATAAGACTAATTACTTTAGGAGTAAAGGCTTTTGTTGTTCAAATTAAGGCTGCTCCCAAGTTGACAGAGGATGATAAAAAGAAAGTTTTTGAGTATATGAAAGATAATGACCTATCTAAACTGCCAGACGAAGAAACTTTAAAAAGATATAAACTGGCAAGGGGAGGCTATTTAATGAGTGACTCCCTACTCATAAATTTTCAGCTAAATCCTAAGAAAAAGCTTTACCAAATATATCTTTATATTATTCCTATTTTTTTTCTCGCAATATATGAATACTATATAGGGGAAAAGTATGCATCAATAATATTTTTTGGAATTGCTCTAATAATGTTTATTTTTATGAGTTACTGGTACAAAAGAATAAAAGAAGGGAAATATTCCCCCAGGCTCTTATGAGTAAATATTTAATTAAAAAGAAAACTTTTTATAATAAGTTAAAGCAATAAACTTTATGGCAGAAAAGGTTTCAGTTATTAAGTGTGATTCTTATGATGAGGGCCTAGTTCTTCAAAAGGTAAGGGAAGCTCTTAATCTAATTAATTTTGAAATAAAGCAAGGCACTAATGTTCTTATAAAGCCGAATGTTCTAAGCGCGAAAAGCCCGAATGAAGCAATTACAACACATCCTGCTCTTGTTAATGCTATATGCAGGATTCTTAAGGAGAAAAACTGCAAAATCTCAATAGGTGATTCATCAGGAATAGGAGCATTTGGGGGGACAAGAAGGGCTTTTAAAAAAACAGGCATTGAAGAGATAGCCAAAAGATATAATGCAGAAATAATACCTTTTGAAGAGTCAAAGATAGTTTACAAAAAGATAAATGGCAAGATTCTGAAAGGAATTCATATCTCAAAATCACTCTTAGATGCTGACTTTATTATTAATATGCCAAAGCTTAAAACCCATGCCTTAGTTGGTTATACAGGTGCAGTAAAAAACATGTTTGGAATAATACCTGGAGGAAAAAAATCATATTATCATAAAATTTGTGGAAACCAAGCTACTTTTGCTGACTTATTGGTTGATATCTATAATTTCAGAAAACCAGACCTTAATATAATGGATGGAATTATTGGAATGGAGGGAAATGGCCCAGCTGCTGGAAAAATAAAAAAAACAGGCATAATTATTGCAAGCAAAAGTGGAATTGCGCTTGACTTTGTTGCAGCAAAGATAATTGGCTTTAAAACAGAGGATATCCTGACTAATAAGGCATTAGTTAAAAGAAACCTTAAACCAGAGATAGAAGTTGTTGGAGAAAAAAATATTAAAATAAAATATGAGCAGCCAATAAAAACTATCAGGAAAGTTCCTGGATTCATGCTTAAGATATTTTATTCATTAGTAAATCCAGAAATTAAGGTAAATAAAAAGAAGTGCAAAAAATGCCTTGTTTGCCTTAAGGCATGCCCTGTAAAGGCAATCAGCCTTATAAATAATAAAATAAAGATTAACAGAAAAAAATGCATTTTATGCTATTGCTGCCATGAGCTTTGCCCTGAAAAGGCAATAATCATTAGAAAATCTTTTATAGCAAGATTTATAACTTCTCTTAAAAACTGGATAAAAAAGGTGATAAAATGATTCTAACAATGAAAAATTTTGATTTTGAAAACAAGAAAGTATTGGTTAGGGTTGATTTTAATGTCCCCTTAGATGATGGAGACATAACTGAAGATGAGAGAATAATAGCTGCAATGCCAACAATAACTTTCCTTTTGGAAAAGAATGCTAAGATTATACTTATGAGCCATCTTGGAAGGCCTGGGGGCCAGGTTATTGAGAAATTAAAAATGGATAAAGTTGCTAAAAAGCTTAGCGAATTGTTAAATAAAGAGGTAATAAAGCTGGATGACTGCATTGGCCAGGATGTAAAAGAAAAAATAAATGAAATGAAAAGCAAGGAAATTATTTTATTGGAAAACCTTAGGTTTCATGCTGAAGAAGAGAATAATGATGAAAAATTTGCAAAAGAGCTTGCAAGCCTGGCAGATGTTTATGTCAATAATGCATTTGCAAACTGCCATAGGAATCATGCCTCTATGACAACAATAACAAAATTTTTACCTTCTTGTACTGGTTTTTTGGTTGAAGAGGAGATAATGATTTTAACAAAAATAATGCAAAATCCTGAAAAGCCGTTTGTTGTGATAATTGGTGGTGCAAAGCCGGACAAGATAAATGTAATAAAGAATCTTCTGAAAATAGCTGACAAAATAATTATAGGGGGTGTTTTAGCAAACACCTTTCTAAAGGCAATGGATGCAAACATAGGAAAATCAAAATTTGATCCTGAATCAGTTGATGATGCAAAATCACTTTTGTTACAATCGGGCGGGAAAATAATTCTGCCCATTGATTTATTTGTTGCTAACTCCCTTGAAAGGGGGGAAAATTCAAGGGTTGTAAAAATAAATAAGACAACAGATGAATGCATGATTGGGGATATTGGTCCGGACACAATCGCACTGTATAAAAAAACATTGAAGGATGCAAAAACCATTGTATGGAGCGGGCCTATTGGCGCATTTGAGTTTGAGAAGTTTGCAGAAGGAACAAATGAGATTGCCTTGTTCTTATCTGGCTTAAATGCAAGAGTTATTATTGGGGGAGGGGATTCTGCTGCTGCTATAAAAAAACTTGGTCTGGAAGATAAGGTAAACTATATTTCAACAGGTGGCGGTGCATTTTTGCAGTTCCTGAGCGGAAAAGAGCTGCCTGCAATAAAGGCATTGCAGAAGGAGAGTTATTAATTTTTCTTTATTTCCTTGATGAATTCCTTTACTTTTTTTATATGTTTTTCTTGTTTTATTTCCTTACTAGTTAGTGCAAGGCATGCCAAAGGATTAAATTCAGATAGCCTTTCCATTTCAAGAAATGTTTTTTTACTTCCTCTGCTTCTCATTGTGCAGAAGAAAGCAACCATATTCAGCTTATCATTGTTCCTGGAAAGGTATGTTCTTACAGGGCTGGCCATATTCTCAGCCCAAACAGGTGTTCCTATTATTGTAAGGTCATAATCAGATGGATCAACTTTAGTTTCTTTTATTTTTGGCATTTTTTTAAATACTGATTCAATACCTGACCTAATGTAACCAAGAATACCTTTCCTGCTCTTTACATCAAAGATTTCCTCAATGTCGCAATCAAGCTCCTCTGAAATGTGAACTGCAATTTCCTTTGTAATGCCAGTCATTGAATAAAATACAACTAAAGCTTTCATATTTCTTTAAATCTTTAATTAATATATAAACTTTTTTAATTTAGATATTTATTTAGAATAAACAATAACCCTATTACCAATAATGGCAGGGAAATTATAAAAAATCCAATAGGGTTTTTATAGGTGTGGAAAAATGATGTAAAAAAGATGAAAATAACAATAAAGGCAATTCCTCCTGCGAGATTATTTTTCCATGCGAGCCATGTTGATGCAATGAGGATGTAAGTAGGAATAAGGTGCATAAACAAGGCAACAATTGTTTCCAAGAAAGTATAATTTTCAGCAAAAACATCCAAAGCAAACAGGCTGATAAATACTGTGAATAGTATTGCAAGTATTCTTGGGGCCCAGTACAGGGCTTTTTTTGGTTTTTTCTTCATATTTTTACTTGAAATATGCTCTATAAAGTGGCCTTATTGCTGCCAAAACAAAGATTATTGCATACCAATACCATTCCAGAGCAAGGATTTGTGTCCAGAGCTTTGCTATCAGCAGTGTAAATGCAAACACTGAAAGTTTTACAAATCCAATATCCATCCAGTCAAGTTTTTCTACTTTTGAATTCATCCAGTCTGTGAAACTCATAATTTCACCTCCTTGATAGTCATATGGCTTTTGTAATATATAACCTTTTTGTTTCTCAGATGATTTTGTTGAACAGAGCAATTGCTGTTATACGAGGGTCGACCGAAGGGAGAAGCGCAGCGCCCCTTTGAGTCAAGAAATGGAGTATTATTTCTTCCTAAATTGAATATAACATCGGAATTTCTGTTATGCTCTTGACCATACGTAGTGTGGTCAAACTACGTCCGAAGAGTTCAGAAAAAACTTTTTCATCTAGCTCGGAGAGATTTAAAAAATATAAATATAGGAGTTTTGTGATTCTTGATTAAGATTGAAAGCCATATAATTAATAAAAAAACAGAAGCATTTAAAAAGGGTGCCTTATTTCCTATTGTAATAATCAAGATATTTTCAGTATTGTCTTATAATACGAATCTATACGATTCAAGATTGACTATTTCTGATTAATCTTAATAAAACAAAGGAGTTAAAAAATGAGAAGAAATGATGGAAAGTCCAGGCGTGATTCTGGTTCAACAAATTTCAGTAGATCTGATAGTTTTGGTCAGGGAAGGTTTAGTTCATCCCCTAGAGAAATGCATAAAGTTATTTGTGCAGATTGCGGAAAAGAATGTGAAGTTCCTTTCATACCAAAAGAGGGAAGGCCAGTTTACTGCAAAGAGTGTTATGCTAAACATCGACCTCAGAGGTTTTAGAATAAATGATGACATGTAAAAAATGCAAAGGAACTAGTATAAAATCCCGTAGAAATTACTCACATGGCGAAAAATCAAAACCAACAACTACATTAACTTGTAGAGACTGCGGTTCTGCAGATATAGAAGTAAAATCTAATGATAGGAGGAACAGACGTTATAAACGCTAATAAGATGGTAGATTATAAGATAATAAAATATTGCAGGTTATGTAAAAAAAGATTTGTGGTTAATAAAGGTGAATCAAAAAGGAAGTACTGTGATGATTGTCAACTAAAAATAGACAAAGAGCAAAATAACTGAACGGAGGTGAGAAAATGAAAGGAACTGTGAAATTTTTCAACAATATGAAAGGATTTGGCTTTATAGCTGGAGAAGATGGCAAAGAATATTTTGTACATCAAACTGGGCTAAAAGAAGGCGTTTCTCTGAATGAAAATGATGCTGTTGAATTTGAAGTGGAGCAAGGGGACAGAGGTCCAAAAGCGGTCAATGTTAGTAAAGAATAAATCTTTATTTGTAAATTGAATCACAAAACACTTATTTTTCTATTGAAATTTTTTTTCTGAATTAAGTTTAACTGTGGAATTCATGTTATACTCCTCAAGCGTTAGCGAGAGCGCAGCGAGGTCAAGCGATTGAAAGGAGAGCAGAGTTTTGAGTTTAGGGGCTCGCCTTAATACTATTAACATTATCAAGAGAAATCCAAGCAGACATAGCACCAAAGCCAGATTTATCAACTTCAAACGGCTCTATTCTCTGCGGATTTTTCAAAAAAATTAATATGCAATATTTCTTATTTTTAAACATCTCAAAAAATTCTGGAATCTTATCTATACCAAGACCATCGGCTTGACCATATTTATACAGTATTTCTTTGACTTTTTCATGGGTTAAATCAGAAAATTGAATCACTTTATCAACTTCTGTTCTAATAGTAATAGGTTCTCCAGAATCTTTAAAGTAAACAACTTCATTAGATTTAATTCTGTCCCAAGGAGCATATTTTACTTTATACCATCTTGATTCAATTTTCTTTTGTCCTGTTAAAATTTTTTGAGTTAAGCCCCAAGATTTTTTCATTATTGCAATATGCTCCATAATTTAATTAATTTTTTTTAACTTTATAAAATAATCGAAAGGAGACCCCATTAAGAACTCAAAATTTTATATAACATAGGAATTCCTGTTAAACTCTCCTGTTAGGGATTGAATTTTAGTGCAACGATGCCGAGGCAAAAATTCAAAGTAAATTTGAAGTCCGTCTATCCAGCGAATAAAGTGAGCAATCAAGACACAGAATTAAAGGGGCCTTGGCTATCCTAAAATTTTCTCAACTGTTGTGTCAGCAAGAATTTTCATTGTATCAAATATTTTTAATGAAGAGAGTTTTGGAATTAATAATTGGAGGTCAGTACATGCAAGAACAACACAATCAACAGCTTTCTTTTCATAATCACTAATAATTTTAATTAACTCTTCACGATCTTTGTTGTTCTGCATTCCGGTAACGAGATTAAGAATAATTTTTCCCATTTTGGCTTGCTGGAAATCATCAGGAGTTTCATAACCAATATTATTTTCTTCAAAAGCATTCTCATATAATCTATTCTTAATCGTAGCAGAAGTGGAAACAATTCCTACTTTTTTGAATTTGTTTTTCTTGAGGAATTTTACTGTTTCTTCAACAATACTTAGAACGGGTATTTTGACAGCGTTCCTAATATCTTTAATAAAAATATGTAATGAATTACAGGGCATAACAATAAAATCTGCTCCAGATTTTTCAAGTCTTTTTGCCTCACTGATTAGAAAAGGTAAACATCTTTCAATTCCAATATTTTTAGAAATTGCATCTTCTTCAATTGCATAAGGCAACGGAACGCTGGCAATGATTATAGAAGGTCTATGAGTCTTATCTTTCTTTTGACAAGAAAAGACTAGGTCTAAGTAAAATTCTGAAGTTGTTTCTGGTCCAAGACCTCCAATTATTCCAACTGTTTTCATAGTAATATTAAAATTATTAGTTCATATATAAATGTTGTTCAAAGCCAAATCTCATCTTTCAATTTTTAGGACTTCAAATTTATTGAGTTTAACATCGGAATTCCTGTTAGTTTCGTTTTCGGTTACGAAGTTCCGAAAACCTGCGTCCGCAGAGTTCAAAAAAGACTTTCGTATCAAGCTCGGAGAGCTTTCTAGTTAAAGGAGTAAGAGCCCCAGAAAATCCAAAATTTTATATATTCAGTTAATTTATACTTTAAAAAAGAGGTAAATAATGAAAAAAATACTATTTGTTCTGTTTACTCTAAGTATAATAATTTTTATCAGCGGATGCGGACCTGGCGGATCAGGAACTTCTTCAGGAGGGATTCCTGTTGCATATTCTGATGAAACATACACAGCAACTCTTGAAGGTACAACATGTAAATTAGTAGATGCTACTTCAATAGGGGGCACTTTAAACCTTGCTGATAATTGTGTAATATCTGGTACTGCACCTCATGCCGATAATACAAGAATAATTGCATTTAAAGTTGAGATTACTGATGCTAATGGTGTGTCAAATGTAAATGAAATGCATCTTACAGTACATCCACCACCAGTAAATCTTGTATTGCCAGAAAAACTTGAAGATGGAACTGCTGGTAAAGCTTATCCACCATATAGTTTTTGTAATCCAAAAGCTGTAACACAGTGTGGAGGAGCGGGGACAATTAATCCAAGCGGTGGAAACCCCCCTTATTCTTTCACAATTTCTGGCCAGCCAATGGGATTATCAATAAGCTTGAATGGTGTTTTGTCTGGAACTATTCCAGAAGGAGCAACTGAGAAAGATTATAACATAGAAGTTTGTGTGAAAGATATGAGCGGAAATCAAGATTGTGGAAATACTGTACTAAAGATTACGTCTGAACCAAAAATTGAAGGAAGCAAATGGACAGGAAAGTACACAAATGAATTCACATTTGAATCAGGAGGTGGCGCAAGAGAAGAAGCTGAATTCTCTTTTACAGTAGGAGAATATGGTGGATTTAGTGGGACAGGAACCGGATGGCATAGAGCTTATTCAACAGGTATTTGTAAAGGAGAAGCTACTTACAATGATTTAGTTCTCGAGGTTAATGGAGGGTATGACAAAAGCGAGGAATACAATAAACAATTTTGGATTCAAATTGTGGAAGAAGATAACTATCGTAAATATATTACTGAATGTAGTTTTGGTTCTAGCGATGCAAGTGCTTTTCCCTTTAACCCAGTTGAAGCTATATACCTAAAACCAGAGGACGGAGCAACATACGATGGTCCAGTGACTGATGCTTTTCAAAGCCATGCAACAATTGAAATACATAGAGTTGAATAAAAAGTATTATCAGTTTTTGTAGAAATTTTCTGGGGCTCTATTGGTATATAGAAAGTCTTTTTTGAATTGAAACTAACATCGCAGTGCTGTTATGTGGGGAGAATGCAACTCGACCGACCGAAGGGACAGTTCAAAAAAGACTTTTCTTTCAAGCTCGTAGATCCTTCAAGTTACATATTAAGAGCCCCTTTTCGTTTTTAGCCTTTTTCTCGATTTTGTCTAACTTAGGAATTCCTGTTAGTTGCTCCACCAGTTACGAAGTTCTGGCGGATTGCGTCCGCAAAGTTAGAAATCAGTGTGTTAAGGGCGATGCCCATTATAGTTAAAGAATCAAAAGGCAAAAACAGAAACATTTATAAACTATTTAGGAGTTACAAATATAAAATGCATGACTTTTATTTAATATCATATTATCGTACTGAAGCAGGATTTGGCTATAGTAAATTAAAGAATGGTCAAGATAGATTAGGTGGAGGTAATGGATTTAGTGATTTGGAAATGTTGGCTGGTGAAGTTAAAGCTGAAATGAGTAGAGTTTCAAAAGACATTCCTGTTACCCCAATAAATATGGTGCCTGAAACTGAAACAGGTACACGTCTAAGTCCTGCTGATGAAAATAAGATGATGGAATTATTATCTTAATAGTTTCTGTTTTTGCCCTCTTTGAAGTTTAGCTGATTTCTGATTGAAACTAACATAGGAATTCCTGTCAGGCGACCCGAGCGTAGCGAGAGTGCAACGTGGCTCGGAGCGAAGCGGAGAGAGTCGAGTTTTTGGCGCTTTTAGAAAACATTAAAAAGTATGAGAATTATCTTTTATATTATGAGTGAATTTTGTCAAATATTAATAAGTTCAACAAGCAGAGAAGAAGCAAATAAAATATCAGATAGTTTAGTTACTAAAAGATTGATAGCTGGTTCTTTAATTATAAAAGGACCATCAAGATATTGGTGGGATGGAAAAATTGTTGAAAAAGAATATTACAATGTGCAAGCGTTTTCTTTGATCAAAAATAAAGAAAAAATAATTAAAGAAGCAAAAAAAATTCACTCAGATAAATGTCCAATCATAGCATTTTTTGAAATAGATGGAAACAGAGAATTTCTTGATTGGGTAAAAGGTTCAGTCGAATAAACTTCTAGCGCCAAAAACTCGATTGCGTATAACTTATGCAATTGCTGTTATGTGTACCGAGCTTTAGCGAGGGAAGTATGACGGAAGAGAAATCTTTAAATATAATTTAGTATTTTTTATTGAAATGGGAAAGGAATATTTAAGATATTTTGCAAAATATGAAGGACATGAGATACCTTTTATAGAATTATATAAATTCATGAAAAAAGAATTTGGAATCAAAGACTTAACAAGACAACCATCAATAAAAATGGTTGGTTTTACTACAGATTCAAAAGAAGTTGTAGAAAAAATAAAAAATTTAGAATGGATTACAGAAATTACTTATAATGATCCTATATTATAAGATTTCTCTGAGTAATATTACACATAACATGGGTTCCTGTCAGGCGACCCGAGCGGAATGTAATGGAGCGAGAGTGCAACGGGGCTCGAACGAAGTGAGAGAGTTTTTTCGCATTTGAGGGCAGGAAGCTGGTATGAAATGCTTTCGACTTCTTTGTTTTTATTCAGAGAATGCCCTATCGATTGCGAAAAAATTTCGCCTCAACATCTGCAAATTGCTGTTATATTCTTGAGCCTACAAAGTAGGTGAAACAAGGAGCGAAGCGACGAAGAGTTTATGGGTTCATAATTAATATATTTCAGTTGCTTGTTTCCCATTAATTCCCCAATTTTCTTTTGGGGTTTCATTAACAACTATATGTATCCATTCTTCAGGTATATTTAGTGATTGGGAAACAGCTTTTGAAACAGATTCAATTAGCTTCTTTTTTGTTTCTTTATCTTTGCCTTCCCACATATCAATTTTGATTACAGGCATATTACCTCACCATAAATACAAAAAAGAAGCCAGTATAAATAACTTACGAGCCCACAAATTGAATATAACATGGCAATTGCTGTTAAGCGAGGGTGAGGACGAAGTCCGAAAGCGCAGCGTCCCCAAGGATTTCTGAAAGAAATCCGTAGCGTATGACGTAGGCAAACAACCGTCATTATATATTCAATTGTTCATCTAAAGGAGGATTTGAAAAATACGCCCGTACATCAAATTCAGAATCCATAAGTTCAATCATATAAAAATCTGGTTTTTTCATTATTTTGAAACCATGCTTTGATAAGTATTTTTTCTCAAATTCAGGAAAATTGGAAATTGTAAAATCGGCGTCGCCACGTTCAGGTCTGGTAGGATCAGGAATGCGAATTTTTAATAATTTCAAAACTCCTGAAGCAGTTTGTAATGGTTCAATATGAAAAAGCAGACCTGTTGTGGTTTCTTGAATAACTTTTCCAATTTTCCATGCAACCTCAAGCAATTTCTTATATTCTTCTTTGCTTTGAGAAAAAATACAAGCATAATTTACGGGTGTATTTTGATATTCAATATGTTTATTCTTGAGAGCGGTAGCTTTTTCAACAATATCTTTTACTAAATTTTTCAAATCCTCTGTGTCCATAATGTTACTAAATTACAATTGACTTAAATAATTTACTAAAGGTTGTTTGCCGAGTAATATGTCGCTTAACATCGGGGCCCTGTTAAACTCGTCGACCCTACGAGCGAATATCACAGATGTCATCAATTATTTCTGTAACTGAAAGAAGCAGATGAGCGGAGTGGGGTCGACCTCCGTAGGAGAGTTTTTGTCCCGCCGTATTTTTGTTGCGAGTGTAGTTTTGTAGCAAAGCGTTAGGGTTTTTGAGAAGCGATATTATTAAAAAAATATATCAAATAAGTTGGAGCTTTTGAAAATGCATAGGTTTATATCATTGGTATTATTAATTATTTCATTATGATGGATATATTATCTTCAATGAAGGATTTATTCAAATACATACCCTTCTTTAGAACAATCATTACCCTAGTAATAGCTTTTATTCTCCTTACTTTCTTAATCAATTTGATTAAAAGAAATCTTTTGAAAAAAGTTCGAAGTAAAAAGCAGAATTCAAATATCCAAATATTTACTACAGTGCTAAAATATTTCATGGTTATAATTTTAATCATAATAGGATTTTCTTCTTACTCAGGGTCTTGGGCAGGGTTAGGGATAGGTGCCGGTTTATTCTCTGCAGCATTAGGATGGGCATTGCAAAGGCCGATTACTGGAATAGCTGCATGGATAATGGTTATACTTAAAAGGCCTTTTGAAATTGGAGACAGGATTATTATTGGAGATATTAAAGGGGATGTAGTAGATATCTCATTAACCCACATCCATTTAGGTGAAATTGGAGGCACCGTAGCTTCTGAGGAGTCATCTGGAAGAGTTATACTCATACCAAATTCGATGCTTTTTGAGCAAAAAATAATTAATTACACGTTAGAGAGTGAATTTGTTTTAGACGAAGCCGTAACATTAGTTACGTATGAGAGTAGTTTGGATAAAGCTAAGGAAATCTGTTTTAATGCAGTAGTTAAATATTTAGCTCAAGAAGAATTGAAAGATAAACAAGAAACACCCAGAGTTAGAGTATCTCAAAGTGATTCTGGAATGCACATAAAAGTAAGGTATAACGTTAGAGTATCAAAAAGGATTGAAACATTAAGCAATATACATAACGAGATTATATCAACAATATCCAAAACCCCTAATGTAAGTATTGCTTATCCCCATATGCATATCGTTAAAGATGATAATAAACCTTCTCATTCTTAATATCCTCAAAAACCCGTAACAAAATTTGGGTGAAGTGAAACGTAACCGTTTAATCACCTTTAGAGATTAAACGAAACGAGCAACAGTAAAAAATTCGGTTTACCTGCGACTTTATCTTCGGAGGCGGGACAAAAATTGAGTTTAACATCGCGATTAACCGAAGTTGCGACCAAAGGGAGCAATTTGGGTGAATGAGGAGTTTTCTTGGAAAACGACGAATGAGCCGGTTAATCGCTGTTAAGTTCTTTTCCTATACGAAGTGTGGGAAAACTGCGTCCGCAGAGTAATTTTTAGTGGCTCGTGTTCTATCCAGCGAACAAAGTGGTCCATTAAGAACAAACATCAAGGGGGACATTTCGCTTAGTCGTTGATTAGGGGAGTTCCGTTCTGTAGTTTAGGCGCCAGTGTTGGGTTGAGATTAGGAATGAAGTGACGAGAAAACTTTATTCAATTAACCCAAGCTTTTTCAAATGAGATCTAATAGCACTCGACCGCCTTTGAAATATTTTAGATAATTCAGAATTTGATTTTCCTTGATGATGTAACCTCTTTATTTTTTCATCTGCTTCAGATGTCCAAGGCTCATAAGCATTTGGATATTTTTCTTTAATTTTCTCTAATCTTTCATGATAATTTGACTTGGATATATCTTTTATTTGCTTTCTTTCCAATCCAATAGATAAATTATTGTATAAGTAGTTTATCCCTTTTTTTGTAATTCTCAGTGTTCCATCAATCTCTTCACTTATCAATTCCTTGTTGATTAAACCTTTAAGAATTTCTTCTAAAACTCCCTCTTGATTTTTGAAATTATCTAATATTCCATAACAATACAACTTAAACTTCCATTTACTGCTCAATTTATGCAAATTACCTACTAATATTTTTACAAAATCCTTTTCTGGAATTTCTTTATTTTGAGCTATACTGACTAATAAAACCGAAGGTAATTTACCACTATCAATTTTCAAGTCCGTCAATTTCTCAATTTCTTCATCATTAGCGTAATTCTCATTAATTTCTGGCTCTATATCTCCAGCCAACCTGTCACCAACACAATAAGAGCACATTTCACAATTATCCTTTAAATGAGGTTCATCAAAATATCCTAAAATATTTTTTCTTATACACCCTTGTTTTGTAAGGCTTTTTATCAGCAAATCAACTTTACTTAAATCATGACTCAAAATAGAATCAAAAAGACCAACCAAGGGAGCAATATCAAAATCATTTATTTTATCTTTGATCCAAATAAGATCTTTACGCATTGCTTCAGAAAATTTTAAACATTCATTTTTTCTTAGGTGGTTTAGAATTTCTAGAATTCTAAAATAATTTAATCCAGTTTTGTCCATAACTTCTTCCAAAACTAACCAAGTTCTTCTTTTGTTTTTAAAAAAATCACAAGAAAACATCTTTTCTAAATCTTTTTTATATTTTGGATTTTCTTCAAGAATTTTAGAATAACTTTTACTGAATAAAGGCTTAACTTGGTAAAAAACGTTTGTAAAAATCTTTATTGCTTCAGCTTCCTCTAATCTGTGTAAAATTAAGTTGGTTGGTATCTCCTTAATATCACACTCAAAATAAATCTTTCTAGCTGTCGTGAAAAAATAGTCAGTATCCCTATTCTTTAAGTATGAAATTATATTCTTGATTTTACTTTCATCAGGCCAACTGCTTGAAATCAAATCCTTAATTTTAAACTCGTCGCTCTTAGTAAATAACAGAATACAATTAGACAAATCTCCATCCCTCCCTGCCCTTCCAATTTCTTGATAATAATTCTCTATTGATTGAGGAAGGTTATAATGGATTATATTTCTGATATTTGCTTTATCAATTCCCATCCCAAATGCTATAGTTGCCACAATTACTCTACATTTTCCAGAAATGAATTCGTTTTGTATTCTCTCTCGCTTTTCTCTATCTAATCCAGCGTGATAATAAACACTTTTAATTCCATTTGAATTTAGGATTTCTGATACTTTTTCTGAGGTCTTCCTGTAAGTTACAAAAACAATCGTTGATCCTTTTAATTTCTTTACTAATTCAACTAAAAATAACTCTTTTTTAATATTTTTTTCAAGCGGAATAATATCAATATAAAGATTTGGGCGATCAAAAGAGGCTTTGAACACTTTACATTTAGTCTTAAGTTGTTTTTGGATATCTTCTTCCACTTCTTTTGTTGCTGTAGCAGTAAGTGCTAGAATTTGAGGATTGTTCAGCTCTTCAATTATTTCTGGAAGTCTTAAATAATCTGGCCTGAAATTATGCCCCCATGTTGAAATACAATGGGCCTCATCAATTACAAATAAATCAATATCTAATTTTTTTAATACTTCCAATACTCTCTCTGATTTCAAGCTTTCTGGAGCGAGATACAATAGTTTTACCTTCTTCTTCTCTACCAATTCTAGAATCCTCTCTTTTGTCCTATCAGAGATTGAAGAATTAACAAAAAAAGCTGTATGAATCTCTTTTTTATTTAGGTTATCCATCTGGTCTTTCATCAGAGCAATTAATGGACTAACAACAACAGTTAGGTTTTTTTGAATTAGAGAAGGGATATGGAAACATAATGATTTTCCGCCACCTGTAGGCATAATCCCTAAGGTATTGCCTTGTTTGTTAAGAACTCTTTTAATAATCTCAAATTGTTGAGGTTTAAATTCGTTATGCCCAAATATTTCTTTAAGGACATCAAGAGGACTTAAATGGGAAAAATCGAAGTTGCCATTCTCAGCTTTTAGGGCTAAGTCTAAAATTTTCTTTTCATAGTCCTCAAGAGTTTCTTCTTGTTCAGCCATTGAACTATTGAGAGAGAATGGATTTTATAAATATTTAGTTTTTTAGTTTAGTTATAGTTAGGAACTCCCCTTGTCCTTTTCGTTCGTCGTTTAGAAATGTCCCCCTTTTACTGTTTAGCCACTAAAAATTATTGAACTTAACATCGGAATTAATCGCAGTGGCAAATTTCCCTCGAAAAATCCCTCAAAACTGAGTCAACCATAGTTTTAGAGCTGGATTTTTCAGAGATGGAAATTTGACATTGATGGGAGCAGGCAATTTTGCTTGGCAAAATGGCGTAAGCGGTGCCTGCGAACCGATTAATTCCTGTTAGTTTCTCCGCCAGTTACAAAGTTCTGGCGGATTGCGTCCGCAAAGTTGAGAAAAAGCCCCGATAAATTTATATAATATTAAATTGTAGATATTGATATGACTCAAGTAATGCATCACATAAGTAAAAGAAAGAGAATACATCAAAAATATGAGAGATATCCACATCCAAATAAATGGAAAAGATTACTTGATGATTTAGTATATATTGCTGGAATTATCCTTGTAATTATGACTATCCCCCAAGCATATAATATTTGGTCTGTTAGAAGTGCAGTAGGAGTTTCATTATTAACTTGGATTACTTATTTTTTTGTTGCGGTAATATCTACAATTTATGGTTTTGTTCATAAAGAGAAACCAATTATTTTAACACATATTTCGCTGGCTGTTGTTGAATTAGTAATTATTGTTGGAATCGTACTATACAGTTAAGGGGCTTTTTCTCAATTGAAACTAACATCGGAATTAATCGCAGTGGCAAATTTCCCTCAAAAAATCCCTCAAAACTGAGGCAACCCACTGTTTTAGAGCTGGGTTTTTCAGAGATAGAAATTTGACATTGAGGGGAGCAGGCAATTTTGCTTGGCAAAATAGCGTAAGTGGTGCCTGCGAACCGATTAATTCCTGTTAGTTTCTCCGCCAGTTACGAAGTTCTGGCGGATTTCGTCCGAAAA
>Ga0265594_1000968_pt1 | contig 23018 bp, 23 predicted proteins | sample saktaG_11_FD_190147 | JGI IMG/M metagenome (GOLD analysis project Ga0265594, IMG submission 190147) | Saline water microbial communities from Sakinaw Lake, British Columbia, Canada - sak_2011_5_24_80m | ecosystem: Environmental > Aquatic > Non-marine Saline and Alkaline > Saline ... | reverse complement strand
GGGAGAAAAGTATGATAAAATTTCTGTGCTCACCAAAGAGCAAAAGGCGATTATTGAAAAGTTGGGATTTGCTGATGCGCTTTTTAGGGTGTAGCCTATACAACGCAGAAAGTCAGGTTATAAAGAACCTAAGGCACAAAGAGCCTCGTCTTCTCCCTGATCCCGTCGAGGATCGTCAACTTGGGTTGAGGCTGCCATTGACGACGCGTAACCATGTGCCGAGGAAGGCACGAAGAGATGAATGTCGCTCGGTGTGAACGGTGAGGGGGAAAGTATGAATAGAATCAGAACGAATATCTAGATGGGGTAAGGTGTTTTTCAGAGAGGAGAAGTGCCATTTTTATAGCTTCGATTCTAATCAAAGCCGCAATTCCATGCCGTCATAAGCACGCTCGACGGTTGCATTCGGAGTTATTTACGCACTAGATAACCTTTTTTATATTTAAATAGTATTTAGTTTGAATATTTATATACTCGCCCTGCCAAAAAGTACTCATGATGAAAATGGACGACACATTAGTGAAAGAAGCGCATGTGCTCTTACATCCCATACGGTACCGGATTGTAGAGCTACTCTCTGAGAAACCTTTGCACATCAATGCGATAAGCAAAGCGATGGGCGCGGAGCGACGGCTCGTCTCCTACCACCTCGATACGCTCGAGGAGCACGGATTCCTGACGAGCAAGTACGAGATATCTGAGCAGCCGAAGTCGAAGGGAAAAGCGATTCGGATCTACAAGACGACTGACAAGGTGAAGGCGGTTATCGACGAGATTAAGAAGACGCTCTAAATCTAGTCTCTCCGAGCTTAGAGACATCGATCCGTTACCGATCCTTTTTCTTTTTACCTTTTCTTTATGCCTATTCTTCTCTCCCCCTCCTCACTCGTCGTCTCTGATTCTTCTTTGCTGGCCGGGAACCTCGATCCGAATTCATGACGGTCTCTGCAGTTGTGACGATCGCCCCTATCCGTTTATAGAGATAACGGACGGGAGATAACGGACGGCGGGCGGGCCGCCTGCAAATGATCACGAATACCTCCTGGACGGAACAAGGTGACGTGCAACTCGATCACCGCAAACATGACCTGCGGCAGCGGCACGGTAGTGCCCTCACCGGTGAATGTATGAATGTATGAATGATTGCACCCGCGAGCACACCCCGGTTGACCAGGACGGCCGCAATCCCTATTTAGTTGAATGACGACTCGAGCGGGCGGCGTAAGAATCGATTACACACGTACAGCCGTTATATCACACCGAGATAAATCGCTCGAGGATAAAACCCATCACCTTCTCCGCGCTCTCCTCAACACTCATGCGCTCGCTGTCCACGACCACCTCGGGCTGCAGCGGCGCTTCGTACGGCACGTTCACGCCAGGCACCGTCGCTTCTTCCGCCTCGGCCTTCCGGTAAATACCCGAAGGAGCGTGTTCCGCTTTCCTCGCCCGTTCTCGTGCCCTGCAGGTCTCTAGCGGGCAGGTGAGGTACACCTCCGCGAACTTCGGGATGACCTCCCGTGCACGGTTACGATATCGTCTGCGATTCGCCGTCGCATCAATGATCACCGGCGTGCCCGAGTTCACGAGGAGTTTCGCCATATAGACCAGCGCTGCATAGACGATCTCGCGTTCTTCCTCCGAATACGTCGGTTTCGGCGTGATAAACTTCCGGATCTCGTCGAGCTCGAGCACCGTTACCGTGCTAATGCCGCGCGCTTCCAACACGCTTCGTGTTCGCTGCGCAACGGCCGTCTTGCCACTGCCAGGAAGGCCCGTTATCCACACTGCCCAGGTCATGTTCAGTACGATTCCGGCGGCCAGTGCTCTTCCATCCACCCGGGTATACGGCCACTGTCTCGTGGCCCGACCAGCACGCGCCAGCCAGTAAGATCTTCGGTCTCGCCCGAGAGTCGCGCCGCAAGGCCGGGAAGCACCAGGGTCCGGTGCGTTACCTTCGATTCCGCTTCGCAGAGCTCCAGCGTCTCTCGTACCTTATCCGCTGTGAGCTGCTCACCCGCCACTGAAGCCTCCACACCGATACCATCAGTGTCCGCAACCATCAAAAACGCATCGATCTTGTTGGACGAAAGATCGCTCTCGACCGTGTAGTACGTCAGCGCGAAATTCGTCGTGATGAAGAGCGGCGAATCCTGCGTCGGTGCCCCGACCGCGCGCAGACCGGGCTCGACACTTACCGGGCGTCGAGGATCAGTGTAGATGTTTGCCGCGAGCGTGCGCACGGAGATCAACGAATGCGGCTCGATCGAGTGCAGTATCATGATATCCGCGTATTTGATGATGCCGATGGTCGCGAGCATGGCCTCCCAGTAGGAAGCTGCTATCGCGTCTTCTTGCTCGTAGATCAGCCAGGCCGTCATCGGCACGGCCAGTAACGGATAAGCAACGCCGTCATTACCGTCCACGATCCCTGCACGTCGAAGTTGCACGAAGTTCGCAAAGCTTGCTGCGAGCCCTTTACCCGTGGGGAACATGCCGGGATCCAGAACGAGATCCGTAAGACCTGCCGACGCGAACGTCGCTGCGAGACTGGCGAGCTCATTGAAATCCAGTGAAAACACCGCCACAGGAACGCTATAGCTCTTCGCCAGGTTCAGAACAGCCTGCCAGTTGGCTTTCGTCGCTGCATAGAGCAGTGGAGTACGATCAGCTACCAGTTTCAACCCCGATTCCAGAACGACCGGGTCGAGAGAGCAGAGCACGAGCGGTAAGTCCGTCTCCTCTGCTACCCGCTTCACACAGGTTGCAAACGCTTGCGCATCGCCCGAAACGGCGCGAATCGCGATCGCGTCAACCATGAGAAAATCGCCAATGTAAAACTTCCGCCAATCCGCTATACGACGTACGCGCTCTCTCAACGCAGCCTCGTCCAGCGTATCCCAGACGTCAAACACCAACGCGGTTCGATTGAAGAAGGTGAGCTCATGCCGATGCATCACGTCCTCACCGCCTATCTGCAGCGCTTTCGAGCCTGTGCCGATCGTGACTGCGCGAATCTCCGGCGCTAACCGGTCTGTCAGCTGCTTTGCCTTCTCTGCGTACTGCGCATCTGCAAAGAGGGGTTTACAATCCGCTAAAACCCTCCCACGCTCTTTCAACAGCGACGCAAACGCCAAACAGGTCTTCTCGCCGCATTCACCACAGTTTGTCCCCGGGAGATACTTCCAGATCTCCATCGGGCTCTTCAGCTTCATCGCTTACCCGCACCTCCCGACCACGTGACCCAATCCTCAAGCGAGATCTCCTGTGCTGCTTCTGGCGCTTCCTGCGCGCCGAACAGCAGCTGCGTCATGCTCTTGACTCCCGCTACGGCTTTGGGATGCATCATCATGAACAACTCGCCACCAGCAAGCCCAAGCGTCAAGCCCGTTATGACCTCATATGCCAGACCACGGTACGCTGCCGGGCCCCAGTCTGAATCCTCCTTGATCGGCGATTCTTTCATCCACGCCTCGCGCGCACCCCAGGCGTTCGTGATGCCGCAGGAAATGGGAAAGGCCAGATCAGTATCGCCCTTTAACGCCGCAATTCTGATCCGCTCTATATTGGTGAACGCGTAATCCAAACCGTAGCCGAGCGCTGCCGTCGTGGGATCAATGACGATATCCGCCCGTGGCACCCCGAGCTTGAACAAATACCGGTTCAAGGTCTTCTGCGCGTTAATATCGAGCTGCGTCCACGAGAGCACCGCGTGCCCGTACGTAACGGCAGCCTTTGCTATCCGCTCGTAGTCCATATTCAGGTTCGCGGAGGCGATGAGACATCGCTCACCCTCCGCAGCCGCAGCAGCAGCCTCAAGCACCGCCGGGTCCTTTTCCGGATTGCCCGAGCCACCGATGATCAACGGCACCTTCACCGCCTGTAAGACCTCTTCAACGGTCTTCGCCGCCTCTCGTGCCGGGGTATCGCCGAGCATCGGATCCGTGCTGATCAGATGGATAGTAACCATCTCCGCCCCGAACTCTTGGACATTCTTCCTCGCCCATTCTCCGGGGTCTTCCATGACATCCGCATAATGAGCTCTCACTGCTTTCGCCAGGGGGATGGGCATATCAAAACAATCAAGGGAGATAGTGGGTGCATGCGGCATGGGCGCGTCGAAATTATAGAACGGTAAGGCTTGCTCGCCTCCGATCGTTACCGTGCAGGCGCGCGTACCACCGTCTGCCGCAGTGGCACCGAGCGTGACCGCCTCTATCTTTCCCGGCCATTCGGTTCGCCGTGCTTCGAAGGTCACCGGCCGGTATTCTACCGGTTTGGCCGCCTCTAGCGCTACAGCCGCCCCGGGTATGCCGAGCGCCGCTCGTAACGCCTGATCAAGCACAGGAGGTAGGGTGACCCCCCGTGTACTTCCGAATTCGAGTTCAATATCGCCAAGGATCTTGACATCCTCCAACGCCACAATATCGTACTCGCTCAGCATCCGCACTAAATCAGCCAGCGTTAGCTTCTTCTCCATTTCCGTAACTCTCTTGGTGCTCCTCGTTTATAGCTTTTCTACACGCCCCCGTGTATGTACCGGTTTAATACGGGTTCCAATGCCGCGCTGCCCTGCTAACGCCCGCTTCAGGTTGCCTGACGCTCCGCTCAGGATCTCGCACTCAATACCGCGCTCCGCGATCCTAACGAGCTCCTTGACTTTGCTCGCCATGCCTCCGGTTACATCCACGGCATATGAGCCACTCAGATACCCCTCGATATCCGAGAGCTGCTCAAGCTCAATTTCCGGTATGATTCGCGCTTTCTCGTCTTTGTGCGGATCGGCGGTATAAACACCATTCACCAAACCAAGAATCAGCACGCGTGCCGGTTGGAGCAGGGCACTTAAGTGCAGGAAGAGCTGCTCCGTGCTAACAATTGCACAACCCCGCGCGGTATCAAAGACGCAGTCACCAAAGATGACCGGGACAAGACCATGCTCGAGCGCCGCCTCCAGGGGCTGGGCGAAGAACTCAACGATCTCACCATTCGTTGTGATACAGCATGCCGACGGTTGGATAGAGACCGCGTTAATCGCGTAATCCGTCATGACGTCCACAATGAGCCGATTTAAGGTTGACGCGGCATTCTGGCATAACGCGAACCCGCGTACGCTGGTATCCTGGATGAAGCCCTCCCCGGTCCTGTAGCTCTGCGCAACGGGATGCGGGAACGAGCCCCCGCCGTGCCCGATCAGCACCTGCAGCTGGGAATCGGCCTCAAGCGCTTCCTTAAGCTCCTTCACGAGGCGCGTGACCACCCCGTAGTTGATGGTGAAAGGCGCGTTCTTTTCCGTAATGAGCGAACCTCCCAATTTGACAAAGACTAACTCATTCTGGTCAGCGTGAATCGTCATCTGCGCTACCTCCTTCTGGCTTCTGCCACCGCTCGATCAGTTCGTGGGGAATGGCGAATTGGTCAAGGATCTTGGCGATGATATAATCTACCACCTCAAGGATCGTCGTCGGGTGATGATAAAACGCAGTTATAGGGGGGATGATCGTGACGCCCATTCGCCTCAGCCTGAGCAGATTTTCAAGATGCGTCTCGTGCAGCGGCGTCTCCCGTGGGACGATAATGAGCTTTCGGTTCTCCTTCAGCATCACGTCGCTGCAGCGAAGGAGAAGATTGTCCGCGATACCGTGCGCCATCTTCGCCACGGTGTTCATCGTGCACGGAATGATGATCATACCGTCGCGAGATTGAGAGCCGCTGGCAATGTCCGCCGCAAAGTCCGCAATATCCCACCGCGTCGTTGCGAGTGCCGCAAAGTCCGCGATTGAGAGCCCAAGCTCGTAGTGGATCAGGTAGTCCGCGGGCTCAGTAACGATCAAATCGACCTCCACGCTCTCCTCGTTCAGTACCTCCAACAGTCTTTTTGCGTAAATGACTCCGCTCGCGCCCGTAACGCCCACAACTAACCGCATCCGCGATAGCACCTCACATAGTATAAGTCCTCACGGCAAAAGTTACTTTGGCTTCAATTTAACCTGCACACGCACGCACACACACAAAAAAAAACGATGAATGGTCGTCAAATAAGATCGAAACCAGCCACCACGAAATTCCAGAAGGCCCGCCCTGTTAGTACTCCCGTCTTCCAATGAAATCCGCGATCTTCACGAGGAACTCCTTCGCCTCGTCCCTGAACTCCGATCCTGAGATGGTCGCAACCGCCTTTTCGGTCAGCTCTCGTACAAGCGCCTTCGAATACTCGAGCGAGCCTGTCGCTTTGACGATCGCGCGAACCACTTCGACCTTCTCATCCGTCACCGCCTCGTTGCCCAACGCGTTAAAGATGACCGCTTTCTCCGCTTCGCTGCACCGCTCCAGCGCGTGCAGGATCAGGAGCGTCTTCTTGCCCTCACGGATATCGGAGCCGACGGGTTTGCCCGTTTTACCCTCCGAACCGAACAGGCCGAGGATATCGTCCTGGATCTGGAACGCCAGACCCAGAGGGATGCCATAGTTGCTGAGTACCCTCAAATCCGCCTCAGTTGCCCCAGCGAGGAGCGCGCCAATATGGAGTGGCCCTTCGATGGTGTAGCTCGCCGTCTTCAAGTGGTGGATCGTGAGGATCTCATCCTCGCTGAAGCTACCCTTCCGTTCTGCCGTGAGATCCAGGATCTGGCCGTAACCGACGTTCTTAACGATTTTCGCGTACGCCGCCAGTGCCTTCTGGACATACTCGCTCTTAAATGACGACGTGGCTAAGACCTCCGTGCCGTACGATTCCAATAAATCGCCCCCCACGATTGCGACATTCTCGCCGAACTTATGCGCCTTGTTTATCCCGAATTGCCGCTCACAGAGCTCCCTGCAGAGGATATGAAAGGTCGTTTTGCCGCGCCGCAGCTCATCCTCATCCATGATGTCATCGTGAATCAGAAGATAGCTCTGCATCAGCTCGAGCGAGATGGCCGCATCGAGGATTGCCCCGTCGTTCTCCGCACGAAGGCATTTGTAGCCGTAGATACAGAAGATTGGTCTGAGTCGTTTGCCGCCGCGCAGCGTATACTCTTTCGCGCCGGCAACCACGTCTCGGGTGTGCTTCGAGATACAGGACGCTTCCTCTATCTTAGCATCGAAGAACAACGCGAGTCGTGCGTTTATCTGCTTTTGGTACTGTTCTAGGAGGCCGGTTATATCAGCTGTGATCGCCCTCACCCCTCACCTGCTACTCACAAGATTTCTTTAAAAGGCCTTTTGCTATAAGTCACTTTCCAGGCTACTTCGCTTCTCGCTTCTTGATAATGATCTTGCCGATCCGGATATCCGCATCTTTGAGGATTATTGTTACCGGAGATGCGCCACCTGCTTGCATCAGTTGCGCAAGCGGAACCGGTGATATGGCTTCTGCCGCCGATATCACCCCACCCGGTAGTTCCGCTTCTGTAGCCCTCGCAACTCCAGCCTCCGCCACTGCCGCGACCGCTGCAGGAGCAACCCAGCCGTCCGTAATTTGGACGCCGTCGGCCGCGCGCACCACACCCGTCACTACCGGGTGCTCAATATTCCGTAAGAAGTCACGCAGCTCATTGATGTTCTTCACGTCTTTCTCGGTCGCGATCTTGTCCCACAGCTCCGTGGGTATAGCATCCTGCACGCGCTCCTTGAGATCAGACGCCATCCAGACCACGCGCTGCCAGCCACCGTCATACTGGATGAATTTCGGGCTGTAGAAATATTGGATACCAATGCCAAGGAACCCCTCCACCTGCTTGCCGCCACCAACTGAGCTCGCAATCGAAGAGAACGGCAGCCCGATCGGGGTATCTGCAACCTGAGAGCCGCGATGCACCCAGCCGATACCATCAACCTCGGGAATATAAAAACCCGCGACCTCAAAACACCCGCAACTGGTGTGCGGCTGCTTGAGGAACGAATGGAGCTTGATCGAATTGAACTCGCCGCCTGACAACTTCAAGGCCGCTTCATTGACGCCCGTATACTCCCCACCTATCGGATCGATGCAGTCGCCCTTGGGTATGGGTGCATTCGGGCCTTCCGGGTCAACCCGCGCGGCCGCCCGCGAGTCAAACCAGTTCATCGCACCGCAGAGCGCGGTTCGATCGGGAGAGACTACGCAGACGTTCGTCGGCGCAAACGACTGGCAGAGCGTGCACTGATAAAATTCGTCCACATCCTCGTCGTGGAGGTCCCGTACCCGGAGATCGCGCGCTTCATAGATCTTGTTCGCCTCCTCCAGCCGCTTGAGCACCTCGCCCTCCTCGGTGATGTACGTGGCTTCCATCTTCTCGATGAACGGCAGTTCCGCCTTGAAGAGCGTAATACTCGCCTTTGCTATCTGATTAAGCGATTTCAATCCCTTCTTGACGGCATCCTTGCTGATTCGGATCCAGATCTCCGAGCGCTGGTTGAGGTGCATATAGCCCTGCAGATAGCCCTGGAACTCGTGATTCCGACGCTCAATCACCGGTTCAAGATCCTTCTCGATCTGCTCGCCATAGACCCGGTAAATCATGGCGTACGGGTACTGCCCGCCTTCTTCCATCTCCTCCAGATCAGGTCCAATGAGCGTCACCTTACCGTCTGTGATCTTCTCGGGATCGGGCTCGAAGAGCACAAGCTCAAAGCCCGACCTGCTTGGTCCGCCCAGCTCAACGTACATCCCCGCTTTCCTTACCCGCTCGCCCTCGTACATCGGATTGATGTCGAAAGGGAATTTCTCATCCGTTACTGGCTCGGCCATCTTCTATCCTTCTCCCCCCTGTATAAATGTAAAAGAGAGCGGGCGTTTTAAAAATCTTTCAAAGCCTTCGCCGCGCGTACTGCAACGCCTCGCTCACAGTCGTCTTCGCAAGGAGAGCGCGGATTCTGAGGTTCGGACGAATCACACTCGCTCGCGCGTTTCGTTTATTCCTCCGCTGAAAGGAGATATGATAAGAGCGCTTTCTGCGCGTGGAGCCGGTTCTCCGCCTCTTCGAAGATCACTGAGTTCGCGGAATACAACACGCCCTCGGTCATCTCCTCGCCGATATGGACCGGCATACAGTGCATCACGAGAGCATCGGCCTTTGCACGCTCCACTACCGTCTCGTTCAGTTGGTAGTTCTTCAGATCCCGTAATCGCTGCTCTCGCTCGGCCTCATCGCCCATAGAGACCCAGACATCGGTATATAAAACATCAGCGCCAGTAGCAGCTTCTTCCGGGCTCCTTGTGATTCGTACGTCGCAGCCCATGCTCCGCGCTCTTTCAACGATCGCAGCAGCGGGTTCATAGCCCGCTGGGCACGCAACACGCACCGCCATGCCAGTAAGTGCCGCACCGCCAATGAGCGAGTTGCAGACGTTGTTCCCATCGCCGAACCACGCAACAGTCACGCCCTGTAAGCGCTGCTTGTACTCCTGAATCGTCATTAGGTCCGCGAGAATCTGACAGGGGTGCTCGAGATCGGTCAGACCATTGATCACCGGAATGGCCGCATACTGTGCGAACTCCTCGACCGTAGCGTGCTGGTACGCGCGGATCATCACCGCGTCCACGTACGACGAGAGCACCTTCGCGGTCTCCTGCACCCGTTCGCCACGCCCCAACTGGAGCTCGCTCGCAGTGAGCGAGAGCACCTCACCACCCAGCTCGCGCATCGCCACCTCGAATGAGACGCGCGTGCGCGTGGATGGCTTCTCGAAGATCAGTGCCAGGGTCTTCCCGGTAAGCTCGGTGCTCACCTTCATGCCCGATCTCCTCGCTCGTTTCAGTGCATGCGCGCGTTCGAGGATCTTTCCGAGCTCTGCAGGAGTAAAGTCAAAGATTGAGATGAGATGCATAGTTAGGGATAGATAGGATGAAACGGGTATAAATAAAAAGACGCTGTCATGACAAAGGAGACAGAAAATGCCGATAGTGTTCAGAAGTGAGAGCAAAACGGTGGAGGTTCAGGCCGCGGATGGCACTACCGTGCGCCACGAGCTTGAGTATCGCTGGGATCCGCTGACCGCGCGTCTCTCGGTTCTGTGCCCGCATTTACGGGAGAAATGGACGGAAATATACAGTGTTCGCGACGAGGCGTGGTTAGCGAAGCTGATTGCAGCCTCAACGGAGAACTGCCCCTTCTGCCGTCCGCTAATCGATCAGGTAGCTGCGAAGTTCTCACCTGAGCAGCTCGACGAAGAGACCATCATGCTTGACGACGTCCGCGTCTTCCCGAACCTGTATCCGCGGACTGATTTCGAGGCCGTGATCACCTCGCCTGAGGTACACCATCTCGCGATCAACGAGTGCGAGCCTGCACTGCTTTCTACCTTCTTCAGAGCGGCGCTCGACTGTATCAAGAAAGCCCATCGCAAGAATGAGCAGCTCTTGTATCCCGTAATCGGCGGCAATTACCTGCCACCCGCCGGCGCGAGTTTGGTACATTACCACATGCAGCTCTCGATGCAGCGGCATCCGTTCGAAGCTGTCCGAGGGCTCATTGAGGCGTCGGAACAGTATGAAAAGAATGAAGCTACTAATTTCTGGCTGGATTTGATGGCCGTGAACCAGGACCGGGAAATACTGCGGACGGGCAATGTGTACTGGTATGTGCCGTTTGCGCCTACGGGGTTCTGTGAGGTGCGCGCGGTCGTCACGAAACCGAGCTTCATGACGTTCTCGGCAGAGGACGTAACGAGTCTGGCAAAAGGGCTCGCGACTGTACTGAAGTACTACGGTGACCATGGCTTTGCCGCCTTCAATTTCATCCTCTATTCCGGCCGCATGGGGAGCGGAAATGCTGGCTTTCTCTCAGGATTACAGATCCTCGCACGGCCTAATCCGCGGCCAAACTACCTCAATATTGACTCATGGTACATGCCGCTTTTGCTGAGGCAGGCGATCGTTCTGGAACGGCCGGAGGAGCTGACGCTTGCGCTGAGAGACTATTTCAGCTCGGTTTGTTTAACGACTGACTGACGGGAGAGAACCATGAGCAATAGACTGGGCGGACAGCACGGGCATACTGCGGGGCACCTGTCGAATTTCTCCTGCAAGATGATCGAGATAATGCACGACAACCGGCTGCTGCCTTATTTCAGGGATCCCTACAAGCTCCTGGAGGACGCTGGACTGAAGCGAGGTCAACACGTGCTGGAGGTCGGCTGTGGCCCCGGATATTTTACCATCCCTGCAGCCAAGCTCGTGGGGGCGGAGGGCGGTGTCTATGCGGTTGACGTGCATCCACGCGCCATCGCGCGGGTGAAGGAGAAGATCGATGCGAACGGTGTGAAGCATGTGACGCCGATGCTTGCGAACGCTGCTGAGACTGATCTGCCGGACGATAGCATCGACCTCGCGTTCCTCTTCGGGCTGCGGTACATCGTCGGTGGGCTGGAAGGGCTGCTCAAAGAACTCCACCGAGTACTGAAGCCGGGCGGTATACTCTCGTTCGAGAAGACCCGCGGTTCTGCGGAGAAGATGATCTCGGAAGTTGAAGCGGCAGGGTTCAGATATATACAAACGAAGGGAAGGATACTGGTGTTTGAGCGGGCCAAATAGAGACGGCAAAGTGTTGAACGTTATCCAATACTCGCGACGCTACCGAGACCACTCGAACGGCAGGCAAAGGATTTATACCTGCGGCGTCCAATGGTGAACCATGCGAGAGGAGCAACTCAAAGAACTAAAGAAGACACTTATTGCCGTATTGAAGAAGCATGAGGTGAAGAAAGCCGCCCTTTTCGGCTCGTTCGCACGCGGCGAAGCCACGGATGAGAGCGATATCGACCTACTCGTGGAATTCGAAGGGCGGAAGAGTTTGTTGGACCTTGCAGGATTGCAATTGGATTTCCAGGACACCGTAAAAACGGCAGGTGGACGTGCTTACGTACAATTCGCTCCATCCACTCCTCAAAGACCGGATCTTGCGTGAACAGGTGATGCTCCTGTGAAGAAAGATGCCGTGACCTTCGTCGAGTGATTTAAAGAAGAAGATGCTACGACTCAAAGAAGATTTAGAACTAAAATCAATCGGACAACCATGAAATACTCACCAGCCCATTTTGGCCGCGTTTTCATCCTCCGGCTCGAAGACGGCGAGATCCTGCACGAGACGATAGAAGCTTTCGCTGCTGATCATTCGATCACTGCAGCAGCCGTCATCGCGGTCGGCGGCGCAGACAAAGGCAGTAAGCTCGTTGTCGGTCCTGAGCACGGTCGAAGCAAGCCCGTGATTCCGATGGAGCACGTTTTAGCGGACGTCCACGAGATCGCGGGCGTCGGCACGATCTTCCCTGATAAAGACGGTAAGCCCATACTGCACATGCATATCGCTGGCGGGCGAAATGACCGAGCGATAACAGGCTGCGTGCGCTGCGGCGTGAAGGTCTGGCACGTGCTGGAGGTTATCCTCTTCGAACTGGTAGATACAACCGCCCGCCGTTTGATGGACGAGGAGACAGGCTTCGAACTGCTGGAGCCGTTAGACCTGAGTTTATAGGATTGTTTTATTACGCTAGGGACATAAAGGTATTGTATGCGCTCGTTAAGCTACCGAATCCTGCTCAGAAAGGAACCGGAGGGGGGTTATACGGTAACCGTCCCCGCACTTCCCGGTTGCGTCACCTATGGGGCGACCGTAGAAGAAGCCGTTGAAATGGCAAAAGAGGCGATCGAGGTATACCTGGAGAGTCTCCGAGAGCACGGGGAGGAGATACCAACTGAGGAAGGAACGCTGGAATACACCCTGATGGTGAAGGCTCATGCCTTAACTTCCGCTCCTCACTCCTCAGAAAATTATCAAAGTACTTGAAAAGAAGGGATTTGTCCTAGATAGGATCAAGGGAAGCCATCACGTTTATTATCATCCGGAAACGAAGCGAATGGTCGTTGTTCCTCTTCATAAACAGGATTTGCCAAAAGGAACACTGCTCGAAATTCTAAAACAGGCAGACATAAGCAAGGAGGAATTACGTGATTTGCTATGAGCGTTAATAGTGGCTAAAAGTTTCATCGGCCTTAGTCTGCTTTTCCCGCGCTCTTACTTTAGGCTTAAAACTGAGGCGGAGTAAAGATGGCGAGAGTACATGAACACCATCCATCCTTGGAAGAATTTATTGAAGTCGCCGCGGAATAGCCCCCGGCACTCCGCACCCTGATATCCCGTATCGCAATAGGCGACCTGCCCTCGTTGGAGAGGTCTATCTGGCTTTTTCGTAATAATTGCCGTGATTATTGATAGGAATTAATATAGTTCAATTATAGAAAATATCTTAAGTGTGGTGGAGCAGCAGATGCAAGTCACCGAGCATATTCATGCAGTGAAGATCCCCTTTCAGTTGACCTCTCCCGCAGGCACAAGGATCGACCGATTCGTTTACGTTTATCTTATTTATGGCGATACGATCTGCCTCATTGACAGCGGCGTTGCTGGCTCGGAGCACGTGATTTTCGATTACCTGAAGCAAACGGATCGAAGGCCTGACGAGATCGCCACGCTCGTGCTCACGCACGCCCATCCGGATCACATCGGCGCTGCACGAGCAATAAAACAGGTAACCGGTTGTATCGTTGCAGCGCATCGCGCTGATCGTCCGTGGATCGAGGACGTGGAACGGCAGTTCCGGGACCGGCCGATCCCCAATTTCGCTGCCCTCGTGGGTGACGCCGTTAGGGTCGATCATGTGCTCGAGGATAACGATGTGCTGAATCTGGACAGGGAACTTACCTTAGCAGTGTTCCACACGCCGGGCCACTCGAAAGGCTCGATTTCGCTCTGGCTTGACGAGGACCATGCGCTCATCTCCGGCGATGCGGTGCCTCGCCCGGGCGATGTGCCCATCTATGATGATGCCGCAGCGTCCGCGCGATCCCTGCAGCGGTTACGAGCCCGTGGAGGAATACAGGTTTTGCTCTCCGCATGGGATGAACCGCGGACCGGCGATCAGGTATATCAGGCACTGGATGATGGGTTGGCTTACCTGCACCGCATCCATGAGGCGGTTGTTACGGTCTCCACAGACAACCCGCACCTGAACTCCCGGGAATTATGCGCGCTGGTGCTTGAAGCATTGGAGCTCCCCACGACGAGCGCAAACCCACTTATCGCCAGGACTATCGAAGCGCACCGTGCCGTTGCGCGTGAGCCGGTAAAAGAGGAAAACGAACCGGAAAATAATACGGTACAGATGCTGAAAAACGAGAGCAAAAACCGGTGAAGAGTTTGCAAGAAATGCACCGGACGCGTCATTCCGCGTTTGGGGTGATAGTTAGAAAACGACCGCAGTCTTTCTCGTTTGCATTCAGATTTTGTGATGCGTCGAAAGTTTTATTAGATTGAAACACCTATACATATACCAATCTCCGTCACCTCAGTGGGGACGTGAGGGCGGAGAGGTAAACAACGGAGGGAGGTAGAAAAAATGTTGTTAAGGAAAACCATAGCAGCTCTGTTAATGTTGGTAGTCCTGTGTACCTTAGCCGCCGAGGCACAAATGGGCGGTTACATGGGACCTGGGGGCCAAATGGGGCCAATGGAACCTATGGAACGGTATCAGTATGCCAGAGAAATGCGGCATGACAGTGGCATGTACGGTCTTGGTTTTATGCACAGCGCGGGTTTTTTGCTGGGTGAATATGTGAACTTCGAGATAGATGCTGATGGCTCGGTGATCAACTACAGTGTGGGCGGCTTCCCGGTTTTTGATAAGATCTACTTCGAAAACTTCCAGTACGAAGAGAATATAACGACCGGAACGGTAACACGGCTCATTGGCGACGATGCAACAAAGATAATCCTGCTTCACGACAATCCCAGCGGTAACATAAACCTGATGGCCGTTACAGCAGCAGAAGCAGTATTCGAGTTATCCGAAGGGGTCACACCAGGTGTAATCGAAGGCGGCATCATGATCGAATCGGACGATGTAACCGCGTATATCCTCAGTTCCTACTATCAAGGGACCGATGTGACCTTCACCATTGAGCAAGGCACGATACGAGCGGAAATGCCTGCAGGCGGCGTAGTGGTGGTTAGAACAGAAGCGGTCAATCTCCCGATTGGCTCCGGTCCATACCGCGAGATGTGGCGATCAGCAAACAGGATAATGGCCAGGGGTGTAGCAACAGGTAGATTCGGCTGTGAGATCGCAATCGGCAATCAATCCACCTACAGCCCCGTGAACTACAGTACCGGCATCACCTGCTGGGCTGATCAATTTGACCGGAACAGGCTGAGGATACGGGTACAATCCACAGACCCCACAGGCACGCTGGTTGGCATCAACTTCGATAACAGATCATTTAACGTGGGTGACCCTGATCAATTGCAGGTTCGGCTCAATGACCGGCTCATGAACCGAACGAGGGACCTCGACCGGTTATACAACGAGACTGACAGTCCGCAGTGCTGGTGGCTCGCGCAGGATAATGCAGTCCAGATGCTCTGTAACATCCCGGAATTCTCAGAGCAAGTTATTACTATTGAGACTGGCGGTGCACCTGAAGTCACACCTGCAGTAACGCCTGAAGTGACGCCAACGCCGAGTTTAACTCCCGCGCCTACGTCAACACCGTCACCAACACCAACTGTATCGCCATCCGAAACAGCAACGCCGACACCGACGCCACCGGGGTTCGGAGTGGCATTCGCAATCGCAGGCTTACTCGCAGTTGCGTATATCTTGAAAAGAGGGCTTTAATTAAACCCTCCTTTCTCTTTTTTTCCGCGATTGTATGACGTGCATTTTGCGTGGTAAATTCCCGCAAAGATCGATGCTGCTCACGTACGTTGTCAATGAGTAGCGAGCTTACACTAACTAAAGAAATTGGAAATGGGAGAAGAGAAGTGACTTTACGCTCCATTTGAGGGAGCAGTCAGGGTTTGGAGAGCCAAGGCAAGTTTAAATATCGTCGTGACCTACTTGTAAGTATGAGACGGATTATCCAGGTAAAAATTTACAAAGGTGAAAAGTATTACGTTGCTGAATGTCTTGATTTACCCGTCGTAACGCAGGGGAAAACCCTGGATGAAGTAGCAGAGAATGTAAAGGAAGCTATCAGCCTCCACCTCGAAGGGGAAGATATAGCGGAGTGGGATATTCTCCCTAACTATTCGATTTTGGTCAACTTTGAACTCCCAACTGCTGCATATGCCGAAGCTTAAGACGCTCAGCGGTAGGGAGGTTGTGAAGATCCTTGCTCAACGCGGGTTTGAGACGGTATCACAACGCGGGAGCCACGTAAAGTTGGAGCGAATTCTATCGGATGGGACGAAGCAGACCTTAACCATCCCGTTGCATGATGAATTGGATAAAGGGACGCTGAAAGCCATTTTCAGGCAGGTCGTGCGATACATTCCTGAAGAAGATCTTAGGCCGCACTTTTACGGGTAACTTTACAAAAGGAGCGTGAGCCAAGGTTAAAAGGTAGATCGCAGTCCTTCTTTCGTTAACGGCCAAGGCATCAGTTCTGGCTCATCGTATATTTCACGTCGTGAACAGTCGGTAGATACGCGTGATCTTGTTCGGCAGCTTGGCCACCTCATCGATCACCACCCAGCGGCTGCTCGAGTACATCCGCGGCAGATACTCGGCCGCCTCGCGATCGACCGTGATGCAGAATGATTTGATGCCGTACCGCCCGGCCTCCCGGAGCGCCATCCGCGTATCTTCGATCGCATAATCGCCGTGATACTCGAGGTCGAGCGGCTTGCCGTCACTCAGGAGGATCAGCAACCTCGTCTTCTCCTCCCTGCCCCGCAACTTCAGCGTTGTATGCCTGATCGCCGGTGCGATCCGGGTTGAGCGTTGGCTTCGCAGCTGCGAGATCTTGCTCTGGACTCGTTCATCATACGAGTCCTCGAACTCCTTAACGGTGTAAAAGAGCGAATTGTCGCGCCCGTAGCCGGAGAAGCAGTAGATCGCGAACGCATCGCCCAATTCTTCAAGCGCCTCTGACATCACGATCAACGCCTCCTTCTCGCACGTCAAGGTCGCCCCGCTGGTGCTCCCGCTCACGTCCACGAGGAACGCAACGGCGATATCACGCGTTCGCTTCTCTGTGCGCACGTAGTTCCGCTCGGACGGTGAGAGCCGCAGCCGCTTATCAATGAAGTACTGCACCGCGGCATCGAGGTCGATATCGTCCCCCTCGAACTGCTCTCGCACTTTGACCACCCCCTCCGGCCTGAGCATCTGGAACTCGCGCCGAATGCATTTGATTAAGCCTCCGTACTTCTGCACCGTCGCGCGGTAAAAATCGGTTGAGCCACCGGTCAACTGCCGTTCTCGCACCCGCGTCCAGTTCGGCCGGTAATCGCCGATATCCATACCCCATTCGTGGTACAGGAACGTCCCGTGCTCTTTCTGGAGCGCAGTACCCACCCGAATGACCGTCTCGAGTTCGCTCAAATACGCGCTCAGCTGGTTCAGCTCAAGTGCGTCAATCTCTGATTCGACCGCCCTGGGAGTGACGCCCGTCTCCTTGAAGAGCGTTCGTAACAGGTGTTTGACGCGTTCTTCTGATGCCTGCTGCTCTGACCGCTCCGCGGGCTCTTCGATCGATTGCCCGGGCTGCTCTTGCCCGCTACTTAGCTGCTCCCCGGTGCGCTCCTGCCGCTCCAGTTTCTCGCTTATTTTACGCGCTGCTCGGTTGAAATTGCCGATCGTCTCCTCAACCTTCGATTGATCGAGCGGTGCTGAAAACGGTGGCACGGATTCATACGGCCCCGGAATCGCCTCATCGATCAGGCTATACACGTCTGCAGCAACCCGTGCCGTCTCGTGGATATCTGCCTGTGGCAAGGTCAACGGTTGGCTGCGCGATACCGCATGATCAAGAACCGCAGCGATCGTAACGGGCGCCCGCTCTTTTGTCCAGCCTGCCGTCAAGGATTGCCCCAGGAGCTCCACGGCACGCTGCTTGTCCGTGGCCAGTGCCGCAAGCGACGGGCGTTTTATCACCATGTGCCCGTTCATTGCACTGATCTGCTCACCGAGCACCGGATATTCGGCCTGCAGACGTGCAGTAATCCGATAATCCTCGAGAATAGTGGTGAGGTCGCGCGCTAACGCCGGCTCGGGGAAAAGTGCAAAGAACTGCTCCAGGTCGCTCCTCTTGGTCATGCGCGCTCACCGTACTTCGCCCTTAGACTCGACACGAGGTCACCCACGGTCATGAGCTCGAAATCGAAGCTGCCGTATTCCAGATGGGCCTCTTCGTGCGTCGCCAGGACTTTATAGAGCGTAAAATTCCGCGCTTCGTCGCTGAATTCCTGTACATACTCGGGCAGAAAGATCCGCTTGCCGTCGGTCGATGCACCCTGCGCTTCCACGAGCTCGATCTGGTAGCCCAGAAGCGCATTCAGATACGTCGCTAGAATATGCTTGATCTTCTTCAGCTCCAGGCCGCGCGCGATCGTCTCCATGAACTGCGCACTTTCTGTAGATTCGCCCCTGACGAACGAGGTCGCCCGGCCCTCGTCGATACCCGTCAGTTCGGCCGCTCTGGTCGCTACTTCTTCAAACCCTTCGTACCCCACGCGATCCACGAGTGCTGGGCTCTGTTCGAGCAAACTGACCGCGGTACTCCCGCTGTACGTGGCAACCTGGTTACAGAGCGCGTAAACGTCCTTCACGAGTCTCGCATCGCCGTACGAGTGCAATCGCCTGACGAGCTCGGGCGTTTCATCGAGTAAACGAATAGCGGTACGCCAGTTGACCTCGTTGGTCACCTGACAGCACAGCGCATACACGCTCGTCATTAACACGTCATCACCGTAAGCGAGCACCTTCGCGATGAGCTCCGGGCTTTCATCGAGCACCTTCGCGGCGATAAAGCCGTCGTCCTTGTTCACCTCGGTGGTGAGATAAGCAAGCTTCTTCAAACAGTCGCTGCCGACCTTATCGATGAGCTCCGGGCTCATCTCGAGCAGCCGTGCCGCAACAAAGCTATCATCACGCGCAATCTCACTACAGAGCAGCGCAAGCTCCTCCAAACCGGTATAACCAACACGATCGATGAGCTCCGGGCCCATGCCCAGCAAGGTCACCGCGGTGCGCCAGCTATACCGCGCAACTTGACGACTGAGCTGAGCGATCTCCTTCAAGCCGTCATAACCGACGCGATCGATGAGCGCGGGACTCTGCTCGAGCAACCGTACCGCAATCGATCGATTAACGTGCGCGCTCTCCATACTGAGAGCGACTACATCTCGTAAGCCGTCATACCCCAGCCGATCGATCAGCTCAGCGCTCATGCCGAGCATTCGCACCGCTACGAAGCTATTATCACGCGCAACCCGGGCAGAGAGATCCGCAACCTGCTCCAGATCCGCATACCCGACCGTCTCGATGAGCTCGGGGCTGAGCTCAAACAGCCGAACGGCAGTCCCGCCATTGGCCTCCGCGACCTGAAGACAGAGCTTCACGACTCGTTTCGCCAGCTCGAGATCGCCATACACCAGCATGTGCTCAAGGTAGTCCGGACTCTCCTCGAGCAGCCGAGCAGCCACAAAGGTCGTATCCCCTGCAACCTTTCGTGCAAGCTCGTACACCAGCAGCACGAGCTCCGCATCGCCGCACGTGAGCAACCGTTCGATAATCTCCGGCGCCAACTCGAGTAACCGAACAGCCTTCTTCTCGCTATACCGCGTCAGCTGACTGCTCAGTCCGATAACCTGCTCTAAGCCCTCCTCGCCGATGCGGTCACGGAGTGGATAGAGCGTACTCGCGAGTGTCTCGAGCTCCTCGCCCTCGTACTGCCCCTTGAGCAGTTGCTTCACGTACCGCTCGCCACGAGCACGCTTGAGAGCATCCAGGACCATTCGTCCAATCCACACCTCACGTTAGTTAGTTACAGGGTGAAGTAATTTTTCAAAATCTCTTCAATGCTTCGTTTGAGATCAGCGTCGTGCGTCAACGGCTCGGTCAACGTCGAGGAAAGTGCATCACGCATCGGTACGCCATTCTTGAGCAACGTGCCGGCATAAACCAGCTCGCGCGTGGACACGCCCTCTTCGAGCCCCTGATGGATGAGATTCCGGATCTTATTCGCCGCTTTCACCAACCGCCGTGTGGTCTCGTCGTCCAGGTCGGTCTCGCGATGCACGATCTCAGTCTCCAGATCCTCCCTCGGCCAGCCGAGATCGATACTGATGAATCGCTGCCGTGTGCTGGGCTTCAATTCCTTGAGCACACTCTGATAATGCGGATTGTAACTGATCACGAGCATGAACTCCTCAGGCGCATAGAAGATCTTCCCCAGCTTCTCGACCAGCAAGTAGCGGCGATAATCGGTCAATGGGTGAATAACGACCATAGTATCCTTTCGCGCCTCCACCACCTCGTCCAGATAGACGATGCCGCCGCTTTTTATCGCCATGAGCAGCGGCCCATCGATCCACTCTACCTCGTCACCTTTAATGAGGTAGCGACCGGTAAGGTCATTGCCGCTCAAGCCGTCATGGCAGGCGACCGTAAAGAGTGGCCGGCCCAATTTCCAGGCCATGTACTCCACCAACCGCGTCTTCCCACTCCCCGTCGGCCCTTTCAGCATCACGGGGAGCTTGTTCTTATAAGCGGCCTCGAAGAGCGCGATCTCGCTACCCTGCGGTAAATAGAACGGCTCCTCATGTATCTCGAAGCTGCTATTCTCAAATAACCGCGAGTTCGCGTCCGTCACCATGTACCTGTATAGTATATGTGCTTGCGCCTTTGTATTCTTTTTACATCTCTTTGATCCGCTCCACCGGCGAGGCTCCTTGCACGTAACTTCATCGGGCTGATTGCCGATTGGCTGCTCGCCATGGTCGCCACCTGGGGAATCAAAAGCCAAAGTTGAAGCTGTGAGTCGGCCTGTCTGGGGTGGCGATTTTATACGGGTTCGCGCGTATGATTGGTATAGCGGAGTTGTAGAGTAACAGCCGACGGGAGGGCGGAGAATGGCAGACCAAGTACTCAAGAACGCCTTCTCAGAGCATCTGTTTGAGTATCGGACGGTAGAAAGGAAGAAACTCCTCCTCTCGCTCTCCATTACTGCGGCCGTGATGGTGGTAGAAGTAATCGGCGGCATGCTCACCAACAGCATTGCCTTGATCAGCGATGCCTGACATATGTTCACGCACGCATTTGCGATGGGAATAAGTCTCATCGCCATTATGATCGCCTGCAAACCGCCCTGCCACCATCGAACGTTTGGCCTCTATCGCGCGGAGATCTTAGCGGCCTTTATCAACGGGCTCTTTCTCCTCCTTGTGGTCGGTGTCATCCTCTACGAGGCGGCGCTTCGCGTTCTCCATCCCCGGGAAGTTCTCGGTCTCCAGATGCTCGTAATCGCCCTCCTCGGCCTCTCGGTCAACGTCGTCAGCATCGTTATCCTCCAGGGCACCACGCGCGACCTCAACGTACGGAGCGTCTTTTATCACCTGCTGGGCGACGCGGCCTCCTCCGTGGGGATCGTCACTGCTGCGGTCATCATCTATTTCACCGCCTGGAACATCCTTGATCCGCTGGTCAGCATCGGAATCTCCGCACTCATCCTCTACTGTACTGGGCATGGGGGATTCTGACCGAATCGGGCAGGATTTTACTGGAAATAGCCCCGCCGGGACTCAATGTGGATCTCATTGCGAACGACCTGACGACCCATTTCCCGGAGATTGCTGAGCTCTTTAACCTGCATCTCTGGGCGATTACGCCCGAAATGCTCGTCTTTTCAGCACATCTGAATGTGACGCCTACCACGGACCCAGCTGAGCTGCCGAACCTCCTCGCGCGCATCAATGCCCATCTCGCCGAGCGGTACCACATCATTGAGTCCACCATTCAGATTGCCAGTGAGGAGCGTGAGGTCGGCACTATCCCGCAGCCCTCAACCCGTTAAGCCGGTCAATAACATAAAAATACGTTTTCCTCAATTCGGCAATCTACTACCATTGCGAAACTGCACATGGTCAATACGGTAGAGGTCAAATCCATCCTGAACAAGCAGAAGAAACACCCGACACACTAGACACTCCAGGAAAGCGTGCGCTTTTTAATAACCTGGGACTGAACGAAGAGTTGGCGCTGACAATCGACAAAACGGTCAAAGAAAAGCGCCCAGACGGGTGGCGTGGTGTTCAGACTCGTGAGCAAGTGATAAAGGCTGCTTTGTATGACTTGTTGAAAGATGAAGCTGAGGTAGAACGCATATTTCTTATTATAAAGTCGCAGAGAGAATATTGATGATGGGTATGCAGCTCGAAATTGGTGACATTGTGATGGATGTGGTGCTGAAGGACATCAAGAATATTCATCTAAGCGTACATCCGCCACAGGGCAGGGTACGCATCTCTGCCCCATCTCGAACGGATATAGATACAATCCGCGTCTTCGCTATTTCAAAACTTGGTTGGATTAAGCAACAACAACGGAAACTTCAGGAACAGGAGCGTGAAACTCCAAGAGAATATCTAGAACGCGAAAGTCATTATATTTGGGGAAAACGTTATCTCCTTAAATTATTGGAGCGTGATGAGTCCCCATCAATTGAATTGAAACACAACCAGATGTTCTTACGGGTGCGTCCAGGAACAGATGAAAAAAAGAGAGAGGCTATTGTAGATGCATGGTATCGAAAGGAACTCAGGAAAGCCGTACGACCGTTGATTGCCAAGTGGGAACCAATCATTGGCGTTAAGGTTGAAGAACTCTATGTTCAGCATATGAGAACCAAATGGGGAAGCTGCAACCCGCGGGCTCACAACATCCGCATAAATACTGAACTCGCTAAGAAGCCACGAGAGTACCTTGAATACATTGTTGTACACGAAATGGTTCACATTTTAGAACCCATTCACAACGATCGCTTCGTGTCTCTGATGAATCAGTTCATGCCCAAGTGGCAATATTTCAAAGAAATGTTGAACCAGTTGCCACTAAAGCACGAGAGATGGGAGTACTGACTCTCTCTTTTGTATTTGTTTAGCTCACTGTAGACAGAGCTCGTGTGCGAGTAATTTTTGCAGTTCGTTGTATATGTCCCTTCCTTGCAATCGCCATGTTGCAACGAGGGAAGCGATGTACTGGTAATACTCCGCACC
>Ga0265594_1000966_pt1 | contig 23089 bp, 19 predicted proteins | sample saktaG_11_FD_190147 | JGI IMG/M metagenome (GOLD analysis project Ga0265594, IMG submission 190147) | Saline water microbial communities from Sakinaw Lake, British Columbia, Canada - sak_2011_5_24_80m | ecosystem: Environmental > Aquatic > Non-marine Saline and Alkaline > Saline ... | reverse complement strand
GATTGAGGCAATTGCTGGAGGGCGGCAGGCAGCTATATCTATAGACAGGTATCTTGGTGGTAATGGAGACATAGATGAACAATTAGCACCTCCAGAGGAGGTAACCCCCTTTGATATTGAGGAAATTGAGGGAGAAAGGTATCGTCCGGCGGTGAATATGTCGTCGCTTGATGAGAGGCTTAAGGGTTTTGCTCAGGTAGAGCTTGGTTTTGATGAAGCCAAGGCAATTGAAGAGGCAAACCGCTGTCTGAGGTGTGATTTGGAGGAGCACTAAGCCAGCAGGTATTGCCGCGTAGGTCTTTTACCAAGGGGCATCTAAGAGGGGCTAACGCCCCTCTTTTTATACCCTCCCCCTCTCCTTTGAAGGAGGAAAATACTAAAGGAGAGTCAAAGAGAGGCGAAGCCTCTCTTATATAGCTGATTCCCCCTCCCTTACAAGGGAGGGGGATAAAGAGGGTGGGTTGCTAACAAGTATCTAAGGGGGTGAGGTAGATAAATGACCTCAGTATCTGGTAGAATTCTACATATTAGGCCAGATTTAGCTCAGGTATAGTCCGACCATATGGCTATTATCCAAAACTCTTCTGATGGCAAGAGTCAATATCAAGAAAGGAGATGACAATGAAGAAGAAACAAATCAGTGCCAAGCCCTTTATGTATCCTATGCCCACTATGCTGATTGGGGCGAATATCAGTGGTAAGCCGAACTTTATGACTATTGCTTTCTGCCAGATGCTGTGTAGTAGCCCACCCATCTTTGGCTTGGCTTCAATGAAGACTCACTACACCAACATTGGAATAAAGAAAAATAGAACCTTCAGCATCAATATCCCATCAGAAGAAATGGTCAAAGCCACCGACTACTGTGGGCTAGTTTCGGGGCATAAAGTAGATAAGTCTAAGGTTTTCAATATTTTCTACGGTAACCTCGGAACTGCGCCTATGATTCGAGAATGTCCAATTAATATGGAGTGTAAACTCGTCCAGATTCTGGAATTTGGTAATCACGAAATTTTCATTGGAGAGATTGTGGGCTCATACGCTGAGGAAAGGTATCTGACCGATGGCTTGCCTGATATTAAGAAGATTTCCCCGATTATATTCTCGATGGACGCCAGCTACTGGAAGGTTGGAGGATTTCTTGGCAAAGCGTATAGTGTTGGAAAGGGGTTTGAGCCGGATAAGCAGTAACAAGCGCACATTCTCACCAGCGTTGTAATACTTCTATCCTCTTATCTATTAGAGGCATCTAAGAGGGGCTAACGCCCCTCTTTTTAATTTTCCTCCCCCTCTCCTATGTAGGAGAGGGGGACAAAGGGGGTGAGGTAGATAGATGACCTCTTTTCTTTTAGATGAAGATTCTAGTAGAATAGGCTCAAGATGAGACAAGGCTCAACCCCCATCCGCCAGCAATACCTCAGGATTAAGCGAAGGTATCCCCAGGCTATCGTCTTCTTCCGCCTCGGAGATTTCTACGAGACCTTTGATGATGATGCCAGGCTCACCTCTCGGGAACTGGAAATTGTCCTCACCTCCAGGGAGATGGGTAAGGGACATCGTGTGCCTATGGCTGGTATCCCCTATCATGCCCTTGATAACTATCTGGCGAGGCTCATTAATAAAGGGTATAAGGTTGCTATCTGTGAGCAGGTAACTAAACCGGGTGAGACCAGGGGTCTGGTTGAGCGTGAAGTCATCCGCCTGGTAACACCGGGCACCGTGGTTGAGCCTGGCCTTCTTGATAGTAAGACCAACAATTATTTAACCAGCCTGGTTTTGGGTGGTGATGAGGTAGGTATAGCCTATGTGGATATAACCACCAGCGAGTTTGCTACCACTCAGCTTCCCTTCCAGCGGGCTAATGTGGAACTGGAGCGACTTAAACCCTCAGAGGTTATTACTGCCCAGAGCTCAGAATTATCCGGCTTAGGCTTAACTACCTCGGTAACTCGCCTTGATGATTATTGGTTTGAGCTGGAGGTAGCCCAGCAAACAATGCTTGACCATTTTAGTGTCAGCACCCCTGACGGCTTCGGTTGCGGTCACCTGCCCCTGGCGATAAGGGCTGCCGGCGCTATTATTCACTATATTCAGGAAACGCAGAAAGGGGTTCTGGGGCAACTGACCCGACTTTCTACCTACTCTACCGAGTCATTTATGGCACTGGATGTAAACACCCAGCGCAACCTGGAGCTTTTCTACTGCAGTCGTTCAGGCACTACAGGTGGCTCACTGCTGTCAATTATTGACTTAACCAAAACAGCTATAGGGGGCAGATTGTTAAAGCGGTGGCTGGGTCAGCCCCTTCTTGATATAACGGAGCTGGTCAAGAGGCAGGATGCCATTAGCTGGTTCTATGATAACTCCATGGCTCGTAATCAGACTATTTCTTTACTGGGTGAGGTGGCTGACCTTGAGCGGCTGATTAACCGGGTGAGGAGTAATATTGCTTCCCCTCGCGAGTTGGCTACGCTAAGACGCAGCCTGGAGGTAATACCTAGGCTAAACCGACTTCTTGCGGATGATAGCCCGATAAACTGGCTGAAGGATAAGCTTAAACCGTGCCCGGATGTTGTTGAATTGATTTCTGAGGCTATAGAGGCGCAGCCCCCGGCCAGTCTGGATGAAGGTAATGTAATCAAGTCGGGGCTTTCTGAGGAACTGGATAGCCTTCGCCTGGCATCAAAAAATGCTAAGCAATATCTGGCTAATCTGGAGCGCCAGGAACGGGAGAGAAGCGGCATTAAATCGCTGAAGGTGGGCTTTAACAAGGTCTTTGGCTATTATATTGAGGTATCCAAATCTAATCTGCCTCAGGTGCCTCAGGATTATATCAGAAAGCAGACACTGGTTGGTGGCGAGCGCTTCTTTACCCCTGAACTCAAAGAGTATGAGTCGCTGATTTTGAATGCTCAGGAGAGGATTACTGAGCTTGAGGCTAATATCTTTCATCGGGTATGTCGTCAGGTAGCCACTGCCAGCGAGCGCATTTTAGCTGTAGCTGATGCTTTGGCTAACATTGATGTTTTCTCTAGCCTGGCTGAGGTCGCTGTGCGCTATAGCTATGTCCGACCTGAGTTAACCACCGGTAATGAGATAGTTATTAGTCAGGGGCGCCACCCCGTCGTGGAGAGAAGTCTGGTTGAAGGTAGCTTTGTGCCCAATGATACCTATCTGTCTAACGATGATGCCCAGCTTATCGTCCTCACTGGTCCCAATATGTCAGGGAAGTCAACCTACTTGAGGCAGGTAGCCTTAATTGTGCTTCTCGCCCAGGTTGGCAGCTTTGTTCCCGCCACCTCAGCTACTATCGGTGCGGTTGACCGTATTTTTACCCGAATTGGTGCCAGGGAGGATTTGGCAGCCGGTCAATCTACCTTTATGGTGGAGATGGTGGAGACTGCCAATATCTTAAATAATGCCACGCCACGTTCACTAATCATCCTTGATGAGATTGGGCGGGGTACCAGCACCTACGATGGACTATCTATTGCCCGGGCTGTTGCCGAGTATATCCATAACTACCCCAGGCTCGGGGCAAAGACCCTGTTTGCCACTCATTATCATGAGATGGTAGAGCTGGCCACTTTCCTGCCCCGGGTGAAGAACTTTAATGTGGCGGTAGCCGAGGAGGGTGGCGAGGTTACCTTTTTATACAAGATTGTGCCCGGCGGGGTTGATAAGAGCTATGGCATTCATGTGGCTAAGCTAGCCGGGCTACCCAGATCGGTGGTGCACCGAGCTCAGGAGGTGCTATTAGAGCTGGAAGAGGACAGCCGTAGAGCCCAGGCTAAACGCTCACCCAAAGGTCGCCGCCGACCACAGGGGGCGATGCCACTACAATTGCCCCTGTTAGGCCAGAAGCCACCACTTTTAGAGGAACTGGAGAAACTGGACATTAACTCCCTGACTCCACTTGAGGCTCTCACCAGACTTTACGAACTGCAGCAGAAGGCGAGGGAGGGAGAGAGTTAGACAAGAAGGATTATCACTGTGGAAAAAATTGCTAACTTTGTCTACAAAAGGTCCAGGCTGATTATTATTCTGGTAGTCATCTTGAATATTGTCGCCCTGGCTTCTTTCTTCCGCTTCCAACTTGATACGGATTTCCTGGGCTTTTTTACTGAGGGAAACCCAAAGACAGAAGAATACGATGAGTTGAATGAAAAATATCAGATTGGTGAAGCTATCTCAGTTCTTATAGAACAGGACGATTCCCTCCTGGATGAAGAAAATCTTAAGAATGTCCTAGCCCTTCAGGAAGAAATAGAAGAAATTGACGGCGTATCCCAGGTGCGGAGCTTTATTCCCTCGGAAATCTTCATGGGGGGACATATTTTCACAGTTGATGAGAGGTTTATAGACCACCACTCCGACCTCCTCATAGATTTTATTGAGGACAGGTATTTTCTTACCGAGCAGGTCCTATCCAGTGACAGAAGCAAGAGCACTATTATCGTCAATCTGGAATTGAATGCTAACGTTGGAGATGTAGTGGGGTCGCTTAAAGAGATAATCCAAAGTGAAGAAGGCTTGACCCTGTCTCTCGCCGGCAACGAAATCATTAAAGATACCCTCTGGGATTACCTTATCAGGATACTTTTTGTCCTACCGCCCACTGCCGGTATCCTTATATTACTGGTCTTCTACTCGGTTATAAGGAACAAAAAGTTCACCATATTGGCAGTAATTCCCGCCGGGCTTGCTGTCCTGTGGACCTTCGGCACGATTTTCTGGAGCGGACAGGAACTGAACCTGGTGACTGTCATCAGCCCGATATTCATTTTAGTGCTGGGTGTAGCTGATGGTCTTCACTATATAAGTCATTTCTTGGACAATATGAGTAGATACTCAGACCGCCGTCAACTTACTGTAGAGACACTGCGTTTCGTTGGCATGCCGATATTTCTGACGACCATTACTACCATGGCTGGGTTCGCTTCCCTGACCTGGACGGAAGTGCTCCCTATGAGGCAGATGGGGATGTTCGTCTCTCTGGGTATCGGCTATGCCGGTGCTCTCTCACTCTTCTTTCTACCGGCGGTGCTGTGCAGGATAAAGTTACCGGCGAAGCAATCGCAGGTTCAGGAAAACCGCCTGGCAGGGCTTATCCTGAAGGTATCCCGACGCCGGGCTCTGGTTGCTGGGGCTTTTCTCATCATTGTGGCTATTTCTGCCTTCTATATACCCAGGCTTGATGTTGTCTCCAATCAACTGATGTTCTTCAAGGAAGATTCAGAAGTCAGGCAGACCTTTGATAAGGTTGAAGAGTATTTTGGTGGTGCCTTACCCCTCAATGCTGAGATAGTTGCCGATAGAGGCATAGACACTTTAAGGGATTACAATTTTGCTGATGATATTTTAGATACCGAGCGGGAGCTGGAGAGGTTACCCGGGATAAAGAGCGCCTTCTCGCTTTTTGATATGGTGGGCAGTATCAGCCAGATGATGACCGGTGAAGACGATTATCCTCAAAATCCCCAATTTATCCAGAGACTCTTGAGGCAGATAGATGACGAAGACCTGGAAACCTGGGTTTCAGATGATGGCCTCAGGATGCTGATTACCACGGAAGACCTTGATTCTGTGGATATGGATAGGCTGGATGACTTTGTCGCTGAGCACCCTGATATTAGATTGATTACCGGCATGCCGGTGCTTTTTGAGGAGATGAACAGGCTGGTGGTGCAGAGTCAGGTTCATAGCCTGGGTTTGGCGCTTGCCCTGATATTTATCATGCTGCTGGTCACCCTGAGGAGGTTTAAGGCGGCTATCGTCGGTCTGATTCCAATACTCATCACTATTGTGGCTATCATGGGTATGCTGGTCATGAGCAAGTTTTATCTCAATGTGCTAACTGCCAACCTGTCTGCTATCGCTATTGGTGTGGGCGTGGACTATTCCATTCACCTGATATCTGGTATCCATTATTTCCGAAAACAGGGCGTGGATGGGAGAGACGCCGTTAGTTCAGCTCTATCAAGCGTTTCCAAGCCGATTTTAGCTAACGCCTTTGGTCTGGCTATCGGGCTTTCTGTTCTCTTCCTGTCACCCTTGAGAATCCACATGCAGGCAGCCTCGGTGATGTGGGTGGCAATGATGGTCTCCTCAATGGCAGCCCTTTTGCTGACTCCTATGTTTTACTCAGGGGCGCCTTCCCCCAAGCCCCAAAAACTGCAACAGGTGGGGGAGGGGTAGCTGGGCATCAAGCAAGCGACATTACCATTATTAAAAATAGGGAAACAATTCGTAGCTAGTTAGCTTTGAATTGTTTTTAGAGTTATGTTAACAAGACAGGTCATTCAGGGGCACCGGGCCCAGGAGGTGATGCTGGAGCTGGAGATTGACTCCCTCACCCCCCTGGAAGCCCTCACCAAGCTCTACAAACTGCAAAAGAAGGCTAGGGAGGGGTGAGGGGGTGGGAGAGAGTTTTGTTGGTGCTAACTACGGTGGTTGTGTTCTTTCAGACTACTTGTCAGTTTCAGAAAATCCCGCTTCTTTAGTAGCATTTAAAGTATCAGCAAAATGTTGTACTGGATTTCTAGTGAGCATTTCTTCAGTAAATAACAAGACTGCGACAATCGCTAAAACGACCACTCTAAACCTAACTCTAGGTTCTGAAAAAATCTCTATAAATTCTGTGGGAAATGAAAACTCCCCTATTTGTTGAGCTATGCTACGGTCCGTAAAATCAAGGTCTGTGATAACGGAATGTGCAAACTTGTTTCTAATTCTGCGTATTAGTTTAAGGTCATTGTAAATTGTCTTCTGAATTAAACCCGAATAGTAAGAGATATTAATTTTTGCGTAAAATGATTGTAGAATGTGGTCATCTTCAAATGTGCGTTTGACAGATGGGTCTCTAATGAACGATGCTGTAACTATTCTTTCAAGTAGGTCGTCTAAAATACATGCGCTCACGATTGACGCCTGCCTATCACTTTCATCTGAGAGTAGCTCCCAGAATGGGCCTAGTTTCTTAAGCTTTTCAACAACGGGGTTGCCTCCCAACTGTTTGAAAGATTCAGATATGCTCATTTCATCTCCTATTTGTCCCAAGTAATTGCTTTGTTTTAGCATTCTATCATCCCTAACAAACCTTTGCCATACTTAGTAGTATTAAACGTATTGTTAGATACTGAGCCCCTTAGAAAGGTTATCCTCCTCACCTCGCATCCCCTTCGTTTTTATCTTTTCCCACCCGTGCCGCCCTCGCTGTACGGAAATCCCCCTTAGTCCCCCTTTGAAAAGGGGGAAACACAGAGTCTCTCTTTATTAAAGGGAGATAGAGAGGGATTTAAGCCACCCCACAGGGGTCAAAGGGGCGTCAGCCCCTTCAAAAAACAAACTTCCCCCTCTCCTTTCTAAGGAGAGGGGGATTAAGGGGGTGAGGTAGGTAACTTATACCTTGGCCGCCGTTTTTGACGGCATCGTTTGCCGAGGTAAAGTGTCAGGGTATGGTAATAGCGTAGTAGTGCCCGTGGTAAGACTGAACCCTAGAACTGCCAGCAGGCTGCCAATCCTGTCGAGGGTTGGGTTTGCTTCCCCCCCTTCCAGCTTAGCAATATATGCTTGAGAAACACCTGCCTTACTAGCAAGTTCTTTTTGCGTCAGACCTCGTTCTGCTCTTGCTTTAACTAAAGTTAGCGCAAAACTGGATTTTGCCTGAGCTGCACCAAACATTTTTGCAAATTCTGGGTTCTGAAGCTCCTCTTCCAAGTCGTCTCTAAATGTCCTAGTCATGGGATTTGCCTCCTTGATTGATATTCACGGAGTCTGGAATATGCTATGCCAATTTCTCTTGATTCCCGCATACGTTCTTTCTTAAATCCATGTAAGAGGATGAATGCGTCATTTGTAGTTTCGTGATGTAGTGCAATTCTATATTTATCATACTTTAGCTCGTAAAAATCACTGCCATAACCTTTTATAGGCTTCATCATGCTGGTATTAAGAAGCACAAGTCCGTTTTGCTGTAGCCTAACAATCTTATCTTGCATATAGGCACTGGTCTTCTTATCTAAGTTATCGAGCCACTCAGCAACAGGTTTACGGCCGCTAGGCTCTGTGTAGTAATCAATATGCCACATCACACATTATAACCTTACAGGTAATATTAGTCAATGTTAGATAGTCCATTATATATTTTTAACTGCTATTTATTTCGTATCCATGGCTGAGCCTATACATTCTACCACCGCCTGCAACCCCTCACCATATAGCTCATTTATCAATAGGGGATTAAAAGGGGCGTCAGCCCCTTCAAAAAAACAAACTTCCCCCTCTCCTTTCTAAGGAGAGGGGGATTAAGGGGGTGAGGTTAAATAGAAAATGTATGGGCTTAAAGTAAGTGAGACAAGCACTGAACTTCTGGGGAAAGTGCCGGGCTAATCTATGGTTAGCCTTTCTACTTCTTGCGTTTCCGTTACCACCGTGGTTACATGGCACACACCCAGAATGGCGAAGACGCCTCTCAGAATTAGAACTGGTAACCATGAAAAAAGGGTAATCACGGTCATGAGGATACTCAGCAAAATAATAGCAATGCCTATAGGTATAAACTGCTGATAGGGCTTTATCATGTTTTCCACTTGCTGTTCAAACTGCTCTCTAAATTCAGCTATAACTTGCTCCCTCTGCTCCGGGGTGAGGTCGGCACTCGCCTCAATCTGCCCCTCGGCTATTCCCATAACCATATTGATGGCAAAGGGTGGGGTGGTGAAACCTTCCCTCTCAATTTGGGCTGCATATCCAGAATAAAAGGAGGCACAGGCTGCTATTATCAGCACTATAAGCAGGATAGTTTGATTTTCCTGGATAGGACGCAACGAGAAAGTTATGCGCTCCTTGAGCCCCTTAGCCACACCCCAGCTGTAGATGAGTCCAGCCAGGAAATATATTACTGCTAGCCCGATGCCAATCGCGTTTAGCCCCCAAATAAACAGCGTAGCCAGGCTGGAAAGAGCAAAGGCGACAAAGCAAATCCACAGAGGGCGAACTAGCACAGCAACAAGCCCAGCGGTTATGGCTACTAAAACCAGAGCCAGTAACAGCCAGAGGAAGGGGTACAGTGTATCTATGGAGGGAGAGAAGATAGTATCACCTAAGCCCTCAATTTGATGGCACATAGTGCCCAAATAGCAGCTGGCTCCAATGAGCAACACGATAAAGATTATTGTCTTTACTAACTTACTTGTTGTCATGCTCCCTCCTCTACTTTAAAGTCGTATTATTGAGGCTTACTTCCCAAGTATTCCATAATATGATATCCATATGCTGGTAGTGAATTCTAATGCCTCTTATCAGTGTTGTCAATATAATGGGCTCTTTTTTAAAAAACAGCTTCCCCCTCTCCTTCCTGTGGAGAGGGGGATTAAGGGGGTGGGGTTCACCATAACGCGCACCACACCACCATTAGCCGTCAGCATCCTGTGATAGGGCGATACCTTGTCAAAGAAAAGTTACTTCTTCAAGCTCTTGATGAAATCATCAAGAGTCATTGCCGCCAGGGTCATGGTTTGAAGGGTTCCTCTGGCACCTAATTCTATTGCCATTCTGGATACGGCTTCATTGCTCGGAGCCTCTAGGATATTCACGAAATCATACTGACCTAGAACGGCATACTGAGCCAGTATTTTCACCCCCATGCCCTCTACTTCCTTATTGACCTCCTTGATCCTCTCTGGTTTTTCTTTGATGGTTTTCCTGCCTTCATCGGTGAGAGTGGTGAGCATAACATAGGTTGCCATTATTTTTTACCTCCCGTTCATAAACTTGTGAGCCCCTTGCGCCCTCTCACTCTGGGAAATCCAAGCTGACGGATTGCTTTACCTTTCCTCTCTCCCAGTAGATTCCTATATCCACCACTGGGATAATAACGCACTAAAGTCAATAAATCAATGTCGCTTCAAGCCCCGTCAAAAAACTTCCCCCTCTCCTTCCTAAGGAGGAGGGATTAAGCGGGTAAGGTCACAACTCCTAAAAGTGAGGCTTGCACAGAATCTCTTTAACCTTGAGGTCAAAAAATTTGTGGGTATTTACCGGCCTGAGCACTACTGCGGTATCAGCGCCTCGGCTATCACCAGCTATAGAGATAACATCCTCATCAGTGCTCACCAGACCACTGTCAGCCGCCATCAGGGGTATCTCACAGGCAACCTTCATCCCCTGACCAAAAATGCGCAGCGTATCGGCGATTACCTCCCCCCAGACATACATATTGTACTTGAGGCGCATGGCGCGGCTCAGTCCAGCAAAGGCATGGGCAGTAGTCAGTATTATGCCCCCTTTGTCCTCAACTATTTTCCTGCTCTCCTCGGTAAGCTCCTGAGTATCGGGGGCACGGAAGCCGGTAACATGGGTTACTATAATAACCCTTAACCCTTGAAGGACATCCATAGCCCTTACCGCAGTATTACCTTTGGTGGATGCCACCAGAATCGTATTGATACCCAGCTCCTCAGCTCGCTGTTTAGCAATACGGAGCACCGCCTCAGTATTCTCTCTGCCTGGATTTTCAAAATAGACTGTCTTTAATTCCATTACTATTCCAAACCTCCTTGTTAAACATTCTACCACTGGAGGCGGGTCTTTACCATATATGGTAAATAATCTCGTTGCCCTAGCTATATGGAGTATGCTATAGTTTAATTAACAATGGAAGCTAAAATTGAGTTTATCCCCGAGGGCACGGTTACCTCGCCCAAGGGGTTTCGGGCTGGTGCTACCTATGCCGGGATAAAGAAAAGGGCTACGGATGTTTTAGACCTGGGCATCCTCTTTTCTGAAGCGCCCTGTATGGCTGCTGGTGTATTTACAACTAATAGAATCAAGGCAGCACCGGTAGTTTTGTCTCAGAAGCGGTTACAAAGAGGGAGAGCGGTGGCAGTAGTGGTAAATAGTGGCTGTGCCAATGCCTGCACTGGTGAGCAAGGTCTTGCCGATGCTGCTGAGATGGCAGCTCTGACTGCTGAGAGAGTCGGGGCATCACCTGAGGATGTTCTGGTGGCTAGTACCGGGGTGATTGGGCATCGGCTACCTATGAAGCTAATAAGAGCTGGGATAGGACAGATTATTCCTTCTACCGATGGCGGTCATTCGCTGATAAAGGCGATGATGACCACTGATACTGTGCCTAAAGAAGTGGCTGCCATGGCTGGTGGCAGTGGGTTTATCATTGGTGGGGTAGCCAAAGGCTCGGGGATGATTCATCCTAATCTGGCTACTATGCTTTGTTTCTTAACCACTGATGCCGCCGTGGACATAGATTTTCTTAGACTAACGCTACGGCAGGCGGTAGATAATTCCTTTAATATGGTTTCAGTTGATGGGGATACCAGTCCTAGTGATATGGTGCTGATAATGGCTAACGGGCTGGCGGGCAATGAGGTGATTAAACAAGACTCCAGGCTAGCTGATGCTTTTCAGCAAGCCCTTGACCAGGTTTGTATCTATCTGGCTAAATCCATCGCCAGCGATGGTGAGGGAGCCAGCAAGCTGATTGAGGTTACTGTTAGCCGGGCATCTAGTGTTGCTGAGGCAAGGTTAGCTGCCCGAACCATAGTAGGCTCACCCCTGGTGAAGGCGGCAGTGCACGGCAGCGACCCCAATTGGGGACGGATTATGGCGGCGGTAGGGTGGAGTGGGGTGAAGGTGGTGGAATCAAAGATTGACCTTCACCTCGGGGGTATTTGTGTGGTAAAGGGGGGTAGACCCTTGCCCTTTGATAAGGAGAGTGTAGTAGAAGCACTGAGGGGAAGTGAGGTATCAATAGGCTTAAACCTTAATTTGCGAAGCGCAGCCGCTACCGCCTGGGGTTGTGACCTGTCCGAAGAATATGTAACTATTAACAGCCAATATACCACTTAATGTGGATGTTCTAGAATGGCTAAAAAATCAAAACTGCTGAGATTATTGAGTAAGAGAATTGTAGAGGGGCTACGCCCCTCTAAAGAAATTACTTCCCCCTTCCCCTTATTAAGGGGAAGGGGGATAAAGGGGGATAGGGTTGCTACATAAAGTTATCGTGATTAAGCTCGGAGGAGCTACCTTAGGTAGTCAGGATACTACTACTGAGGATATAGTTTATCTCCAGCACCAAGGCAAACCATTGGTTATAGTGCATGGTGGTGGTAAATTAATAACTGAGTGGCTCACCAGGCAGGGTATCTCCACTAGATTTGTCCAGGGCGAACGGGTAACTGATAGGGCGACCCTTGAGGTGGTGATTTCAGTGCTAGCTGGCTTAGCCAACAAGAAGATTGTAGCCGCTATCAATGACTTGGGCGGTCAGGCGGTAGGTATTAGCGGCGTAGATGGGGCTTTTATTCAAGGCAGGATTAAGGGTATAGAGCTGGGCTATGTCGGTTCGGTAGCCAAGATAGACCTTACTCCTGTGGAGGTTCTGTTACGGGCAAACTATATCCCTGTAGTTGCCCCCATCAGCCTCCTTTCCTTTGATAAGCCAGACGAAGCTATACGCATGCTTAACATTAATAGCGATATTGTGGCTGGCGAAATTGCTGCCGCTATTAGTGCTGAACGGCTTATCTTTTTAACCGATGTGGTTGGTATCTGTGACCACTCAGGCAAGTTGCTACCTCGGCTATCACCCGGTGAAGCTGAGGCTTTGATGGCTTCAGGTGTGGCTTCGGGGGGGATGATTCCTAAGATTAAAGCCTGCCTGAAAGCCCTATCTAACACCTCAACTACCAGCATCATAGATGGTAGACAGCCACACGCCTTACTCAGGGAGATAGAGGGAGGCAACACCGGCACAACAATCATTAAAATATAGGGAGTTTAAGAGGGACGAAGTCCCTCTATAGAAACCCTCTTCCCCTTCCCCTTAAAAAGGGGAAGGGGATAAAGGGGATAGGGTTACTAAATAAGAATTAAAGAGGGGTGAGGTAGACAAATAAAGGAGGTATTAAAATGGTAAAAACATATGGAGAAGTACCAAAAGACTCTGAGGGTCGTAAACAATGGATTATTGCCCGGGTACAAGAAATATGGCAACTTAATGCAATGCCATATAACGACCTTACAGCTGATAATATAGCTACAACACTATTTATGCTTAAATGTTTACTTGAAGAAGAATTAAACATTGAAATACCCCTAAAAGATAAAGAATAAGATTGCTTCGCCTTCGGCTCGCAATGACATATCAGGAAAAGGAGAGGGGGATTAAGGGGTGAGGTTGATAAACAATCTTACCAAAGGGGTATAATAATATTGAGGCGATAAAGGCAGCTACCACCAGTTAAACCTGTGCCGCCTGCCGCTTCTCATTGGTAATAATGGGGTTGATAAGGCACTAAACATTATTTAGATAATGTCTTACCCGGTATTGCGGGACAGGTGTTATAAGGAAGGGACATGCTACGAAGTAAAAAGGGTTCAGTTTTTTACCAGCAGCTAATCCCAGCCGTCATAGCTACATTGCTAATCCTGCTGGTGGCATTATTGGCTCCTGTCCATTCAGGTGCCGGCATCACTCTGGCATCGCAGTCATTACCACCTAGCGGAGTTACTCCATCTACCCCAGTACAGACTATCTGGAACCAACTTCACCCCTTTAAGGTATCCGAACCGCTCGCCATCATCACCACCCTACCCCCCAGGCCGGGAGATTTAGTATATAAGCTCAACTTGAGTAATTGGCTTGTTGGTCATGTAGGCATCTATACAGGTGAATTTACCTATAATGGTAATACTGCGAGGTTAGACAACGCACCCACCTTTGTTGATTTATACCGCCTGATAGTGCCGCCTGAAGAGGGCAACTGCGTGATTCAAGGGAACCAATATAATGTAGTCGAAGTTGACGCCGACGGTGTGATATACCGGTACTATCAGCCTATTAGCCTCTTTGCTGAAGGGGATGTCTTTATTGGGGCGAGAACTGTCGCTGGTGAACCACTAACCCCTGCTGAGCGTCAAGCAGTGGTAGATTTTGTTACTAGCCAGTTGGGCAAGCATTATGCCTATAACGGTGTTATTACTACTTCGGGTGCCTGCCAGGGGCATCTGGTGAAGGGCCCTGACCAATATATGTGTGTTGGCTTAGCTGAAATGGCATATGAGCTAATTGGTCGGGATATAGTACCTGAGACTAATGAGGAGGACTGGAGAGGGCTAAGTCCCTTTAGACAGTTCCAGCATACCAAACCAGTGGATTATGTTGAGGTTGAGGCTGGCACTGTGCTTACCTTCTGCCTAAAGGCAGTAGGAGTAGGCTTCGCCTTTAGCTATCTTGAAGATAACGTGAGCTGGGGTGTATCAGGCAAACCACCCCAGGCTACCTTGCGTGTCAGTCCAGAGGACGGCTCATCTATGGAGTTTGTTTGGGAAACACTACCCACCGACAGTGGCTCGGAATATAAGGTTACCTTCGCCGCTGTTCTGGGGGATGATATTGCCACTCAGACCATCACTATCAAGGTCGTCCCAGCAACATAATGAGAGGCTGGAATGAGGAAAAAGATTCGTAGGCTTGTCATAGGCATAACACTAGCCGTAGTCATCTCACTGGTTATTGCGGCGCTCTCATATTCAGGGGTTGGGGTAACCTGTGAGGTTGGGACTGGAGGGCTCCCCTTATCTGACTGTGACCTCTCGGCTGTGCCCCAATCGGTGGCTGAGGATGCCACCGAGTTAGCCACCGAGCTATTCGGAGATTGCCAAGAGAAATGTGATGATTTTACCAGCCAGCTCTTGGCAGTATATTCGGAGGCTAAAGATAAGGATTTTGTTATGCTCTTTAACCCGGGTGGTTGGGGGTGGAGTTTATTAACTGATATTTCCCCGGGCTGGTGGAGCATTCTTACCGGTATTGAATCTGAGCTAGATAGTTTAGGTTATACCTCACTATTGTTAAATCACCTGCGGACGCCTGAAACTTTAGTGGGATGCCTTAATGAGCCTGTAGAAATGATAGCCGTCTACCCATCAAAAGCTAAGGATTTAGCCTCTAGGGTGGAGTTTGTCACCAGCCATATTCCTGACCTCAGGGTCATTATGATTGGTGAATGTAACGGCACAGTTATTTGTGATAGTGTCATGAATATTCTGCAGGATAACCCCCAGGTGTATAGCATTCAGATAGGCCATCCCTTTTGGCACAAGAATATTATGTTGGATAGGACACTAGTCCTGACTAGCAATGGAATAATCCCTGATTCCTTCAGCCATGGGGATTTTGGAGCTATGATTTGGGGTACCCTAAAAGCTTTATTTGGTTTATCTCAACCGATAGACGATCAGGGAAATATACTCTACTATGTAAGGGCACCGGGGCACGACTACTGGTGGCACCATCCCGGGGTTTGTTCTCAAATTGTCAACTTTTTAGGTGAAAATTTTAGCCGTAGATAGTAATATGCCCTTAGCCGAAGGTGGTTTATAGGGTAGATAGGATAGACGGGGCGAAGCCCCTTCAAAACTTATTAGTCTAGGGGAGGTTTATCATGTTGGATAAAGTAGTATTGGCTTATAGTGGCGGACTGGATACATCGGTGGCCATCAAGTGGCTTAAAGAGAAGTATAACCTGGACGTTATAGCAGTTACTATTGATGTAGGAAATGAGCGTGATTTTTCAGCGATTCGGCAAAAGGCGCTGAAGGTCGGTGCCGTAAAGGCGGTAGTGAAGGATGCCAAAAAGTTATTTGTTAATTATTTTGTTTTCCCAGCCCTGCAGGCAGATGCTGTCTACGAGGGACAGTACCCATTGGCTACTGCCCTGGCTCGTCCGTTAATGGCTAAGTTGCTGGTGGATGTAGCCCTGGAGGAAGGGGTTTCAGCAGTGGCTCATGGCTGCACCGGCAAGGGTAATGACCAGGTGAGGTTTGAAGTAGGTATTAATGCCCTGGCACCTAACCTCAAAATTATTGCTCCAGCCAGGGAATGGGGCATGACCCGGGAAGAAACCATCAACTATGCTCAGCATCATGACATCCCGATTCCTGTTACTGTCTCTAGCCCCTATTCAATTGATGAGAACCTGTGGGGGAGGAGTATTGAGTGTGGGGTTCTTGAGGACCCTTGGGCTGAACCGCCCGACGAAATATTTACCTGGACAAAATCACCCAATGCGGCTCCAGATGAACCTGACTATGTGGAGATTGGCTTTGAAAAGGGGATTCCGGTTACTATTGACGGGCAGGAAATAGATGGAAGTAGCTTAATTCAGCAACTAAATGAGCTAGCCGGTGGGCACGGGGTAGGCAGGATTGACCATCTGGAGAGTAGACTGGTGGGGATAAAGTCAAGGGAAGTTTATGAAGCGCCAGCGGCAGTAGTGTTACTGCAGGCGCACCAGGCTTTAGAGGCTATGGCTCTGTCAAAAGACCAACTGCGTTTTAAGCAGAGGGTAGCTATGGAGTATGCTGACATTATCTATAATGGCCTATGGTTTACCTCACTGCACCAGGATTTGGCTGCCTATGTTAAGAGCTCACAGCGCTTTGTTACCGGGACAGTGCGGCTCAAGCTATTTAAGGGAAGCTGCCATGTCGTCGGGCGGAAATCACCTAACTCACTATATAGCTATGGTCTGGCTACCTACGATAAGGGTGATGAGTTTGACCAGAGCGCCTCGTCTGGTTTTATTCACATCTGGGGGCTGCCAGTTAGAACCCAGGCTCAGGTGCAGGGTATTAGTAGCTTGGAGGAAGAGTTCAACAAATAGGGGGGAGCTTGTGGACTTCACTTACATATGATCAGGAGGTACTAAATGGAAGGTTCATCACCAGTAAATTATGAACCGTTGACGCCTCTAAGTTTTTTGAAACGGTCTGCTTATATCTTTGCCGATAAGACGGCAGTGATTTACGGAGACAGGCGTTATACCTGGAAGGAGCTTTTTGACCGGGTAAACCGCCTGAGTAGTGCACTTAAGGGTGTGGGAATCAAGACGGGAGACAAGGTTGCCTTTTTGTGTCGTAATCTGCCCCCATTACTGGAGGCTCACTATGGCGTCCCGCAAGCTGGAGCTGTGCTGGTACCTCTCAACACTCGCTTTTCAACCAGGGAAATTTCCTATGTTGTGAACCACTCAGAGTCTAAGGCTCTTTTTGTTGATGGGGCGCTAGCCGACCGCGTGGAGCCAAACGACCTGCCAGGGGTAAAGACATTTATCAACATCTTGGATAGGGAAAACTGGGGAGAAACTACTAAGCAGTTGCCAGAGGCTGAGTATGAAGATTTTCTAAAAGAGGGCAAGGAGGAGTATATCAAATACGACCTCAAAGATGAAAATGACCCTATAGCCATCAATTACACCAGTGGGACAACAGGACTACCCAAAGGGTGTGTTTATACCCATCGCAGCACGTATCTTCAATCCTTAGCCCGAACTATAGAAACGGGGCTAAATGTTTATTCGGTGTATCTCTGCACCTTACCTATGTTCCATTGTAGCGGGTGGTGCCGCACCTGGGCTGTAGCCTGTCAGGGGAGTACCAGTGTTTGCCTGCCCAGGCCTGACCCGGCTGAAATCCATAGACTTGTAGAGAAAGAGGGAGTAACCTATATGTGTGGTGCTCCCATTGTTTGGGCTAGGCTTGATGACTACATGAACGAGAAGGGATTAAAGTTCTCCCGGTGCGTAAAGATTGAAAGTGGTGGTTCCGCCCCATCGGTGAAGATGGTTCAGTCCCTGGAAAGTAAGGGTGCGGAGATAATACATGGCTATGGTCTTACTGAAACGCTTGATGGCATCACCATTAGTGAATGGCAGCCTAAATGGGATTCCCTTTCCATTGAAGAACGAGCTCAAATCAAGATGCGCCAGGGTGTAGTCAATGTAGCCGTGGGCGAATTGAGAGTGGTCGATGAGAATATGCAAGATGTGCCTTTTGATGGGATAACCATAGGAGAAATCGTTTTTCGTGGTAATGTCTTGATGAAGGAGTATTTCAAGCAACCAGAGGAAACGGGCGAAGCCTTCAAGGGTGGATGGTTCCATACCGGCGATGGAGCGGTGGTGCACCCTGATGGTTATGTGGAGATAAAAGACCGATTCAAAGACATTATCATAAGCGGCGGTGAAAACATTGCCAGTATTGAAGTGGAAAATATTCTCTGCGAACATCCCGATGTTTTAGAGGCGGCTTGTTTTGCCATAAAGGACGAGAAGTGGGGAGAAGCGGTTAAGGCTCGGGTAACACCAAAACCAGGGACTAATCCTGGTGCTGAGGAGATTATAAGCTTTTGTCGTCAGCACATAGCTCATTTTAAGTGCCCTAAGGTAGTAGAGTTCGGCGAGATACCCAGAAGCTCTACAGGAAAGGTCCTGAAGCATATCTTGCGCCAACAGGGGTCAATGTAAAAAATTCAAGGAAGGAAAAGCAAATGAACCTTATTCGTGGGCGTTTTCACAAAGAGGTGGATAAGTTGGTAACCAAATATACTGCTTCTACTCCCTTTGATTGGCGTTTATACCACCACGACATCACCGGTAGTATTGCCCATGCTAAGATGCTGGCTAAGCAGGGCATAATTTCACCGCAAGAGGCTGAGATTATAAATAAGGGACTGGTCTCCATTAGGCAGGAGATAGAGCAGGGCAGATTTAAGTTTAAACTTGAATTGGAAGATATACATATGAATATTGAAGCCTGTCTCATTGAGAAAGTAGGTGAGGTGGGCGGTAAACTCCACACCGCTCGCTCCAGGAATGACCAGGTGGCTCTGGACTTGCGCCTCTTTGCTAAGCAGGCAATCTCGGAAACCATGGTCAAACTGAGAGAGTTCCAACAGGCACTAGTTAGCCTCGCTGAAGCCAATAAGAGTGTGGCTATGCCGGGATATACCCATTTGCAACCAGCCCAGCCGGTGTTGCTAGCTCATCACCTTTTAGCCTATTTTGAGATGCTTCAGCGGGATATTGACCGATTTGGTGATTGCCTGAAGCGCACTGATGTCATGCCCTTGGGTAGCGGTGCTATAGCTGGCGTAGCCTATAATATTGATAGGGACTTCTTAGCCCGTGAGCTAGGTTTTAGCCAGCTCAGTCAGAATAGTATTGATGCCGTTTCTGATAGAGACTTTGTGGTGGAGTATGAAGCGGCAGCTAGCCTCTGTATGATGCACCTCTCCCGACTGGCTGAGGAGATTATTTTGTGGTCTTCAGCCGAGTTTAATTTTATTGAGCTTGATGAAGCTTATGCCACTGGCTCAAGTATTATGCCTCAAAAAAGCAACCCTGATGTCGCCGAGCTGGTTAGGGGTAAGACGGGACGAGTCTATGGTAAACTTATGGCTCTGCTGGTGACTATGAAAGCCCTGCCCCTATCCTATAATAGAGATATGCAGGAGGATAAGGAAGGTTTCTTTGACAGTGTAGATACGCTGTTATCTACCTTGGAAGTATTTTCTGGTATGGTTAGAAGTTTGCGGGTTAAAGCTGAAAATACTGAGCAGGCAGTTAAGCGAGGTTATATTCTAGCCACTGACCTGGCTGATTATCTGGTTAAGCGGGGGGAAGCCTTCCGCACCGCCCACAATACGGTAGCCAGGCTAGTAAGCTACGCTATGGAAAAGGGTAAATCGTTTAGTGAACTTAGCCTCAGTGAATATATAGGGTTTTCTCCCTTATTTGCAGAAGATGTTTACTCCATTACCGTAGACTCATCTATTGCCGCTAGGGATGTTATTGGTGGTACTGCCCCTAGGCAGGTAGCAGAAGCATTATCCCGTGCTAAAAAAATAATAAGTTCGTTTAAGAACCCATCCCCCTGACCCCCTTCCCTTAGTAAGGGAAGGGGGAATGTAAGTAAGAGAGGGGGCAGAGCCCCCTCTCTAAAACCTCTTCCCCTTCCCCTTGTTAAGGGGAAGAGGATACAGGGGATGGGGTTATAGAAATTAAGTAGTTGAGATTGATAAAAAGCCTCTAAAGGAGGTATTTGATGTCCGCAAAAATATCAGAGGTCAAACTCGCCCCGTCTATTCTCTCTGCCGATTTCAGTCGTCTTGGTGAACAGGTAGTTGAAGCTACCGGTGCCGGCGCTGACTATATCCATATAGATGTTATGGATGGGCATTTTGTGCCTAAAATAACCATTGGTGCCCCGGTTGTGGCTGCTATCCGTTCTTATACTACCCTCCCTCTGGATGTCCACCTTATGATTGAGGCACCGGAGAATCAAATTAATCAATTTGCTGAGGCTGGGGCAGACATTATCACCGTTCATATAGAAGCCTGCCCCCATATCCACCGAGCCATTAGCACAATTAAGAGATTGGGCATTAAGGCAGGGGTTGCCCTTAATCCAGGCACGCCTATAGACACTCTTGATGAAATTCTTCCTGAGCTTGATTTGGCCCTGGTCATGACAGTCAATCCCGGTTTCGGTGGCCAGGCTTTTATTGAGGATATGCTGGACAAGATAGCCCGTTTGCGTATTGAGCTAGACAGGAAAGGTTTGGCTACCGAGCTAGAGGTGGATGGTGGCATCAATGCCGAGGTTGCCCCTAAGGTGGTGCAAGCCGGAGCCAGGGTATTGGTCGCTGGAGCAGCCGTGTTTCATTCAGGACAAAGCGTGGCTGAGGCTCTGGGAAGGATACGGGCTAGCTTGGGCTAGAAAGTAGCTAAAGGAAATAAAAAAGAGGCGCTTATATAGTTTTGGTAACTTTGTGCTGACTGCGTAAGCATCTGGTGCACAGATTGAGTCGTTTTGGCTTGCCGTTTATAATGAGAGTAGCCGGTTGAATATTAGGCACCCAGCGACGATTAGTATGGTGTTTAGAGTGGCTCACGCTATGACCGAATTGGGGTGATTTGCCACATAATTCACATTTCATAGGTAGTATATCTTCTCCTTTGACTGTTAAAATAAATTGGGTATAAAATGCTAACCATAATATATCATAGCCAGGCGAGCTTGGCAAGGATGGGGTAAGATGAAACAAGTTGACTCTATTAGCGGCCAAGAGTTAAGGGAAATGTTTGTTGCCGCTACTACTTGGTTAGAGAAAAGTGCTTCAGATGTTGATGCCCTGAATGTCTTCCCCGTGCCTGATGGTGATACTGGGACTAATATGTTGCTTACCATGCGTTCCAGTATGGAGGAAGCCTATCGGGCTCCTGACCGTAGTGCTTCGGCAGTAGCTCAAGCTATGGCTAAGGGGGCGCTGATAGGGGCTAGGGGTAACAGTGGGGTAATCCTATCTCAGATTTGGCGAGGCTTGGCACAGGGCTTACAAGAAAAGAAATCATTTGTCGGTAGTGACTTGGCTGATGCCTTGCAGCAGGCATCAATTATGGCTTATCAAGGGTTAAGCAACCCTGTGGAAGGAACTATGCTTACCGTAATTAGAGAAGCCTCATCGGCTGCTCAGGCACAAGTCGCTACCGGCAGTAGCGACCTGATATCGGTTATGCAGGCTATAGTTAGCACTGCCAAAGAGTCAGTAGCTAATACCCCTAGCCTTCTGCCAGTGTTAAGGGAGGCAGGGGTGGTGGATGCTGGGGGACAAGGTCTGTATACCATCCTGGAGGGTGCCCTCTACTACCTTAGAGGTGAGGTAGAGCAGATGCAGCTCCGTAAGCCCTGGGTGATTGCTAGTAGCGTTCCTCTAGCGGCAAGAACACCGCAAATGCTGACCGTGGAAGAGGTGCCCTATGGGTATTGTACTAACTTTCTGCTCAAGGGAGAGGGGCTCGACCCGGATAAGCTTAGGTTGAAACTGGCGAAGAAAGGGCTGTCTCTAATTGTAGTCGGTGATGACTCTACTATTAGGGTTCATATCCACGCTCTAGACCCGGGTAAGATTCTTCATTATGTTGCTCCACTAGGCACTCTGCATGAAATAAGCATACGGAATATGGATGAGCAGTACCAGGACTTTCTCGAGATGCAGAAAGAGGGAATACCGGCGGCTGATATAGCTATTATTGCTGTCGTTTCTGGGGATGGGCTTACCGAGGTCTTTAGAAGCTTAGGGGCGGCGGCTATTGTTCTTGGCGGGCAGACAATGAACCCTAGCACCAAGGAATTGCTCCAGGCTGTGGAGTCGGTGGTCTCAGATAAGGTTATTATTCTACCTAATAATAAAAATATAGTGCTTACCGCTGGGCAGGTTCAATCCTTGACTGAGAAGAAGGTTGAGGTGGTGCCTACGGAAACAATTCCACAAGGGGTAGCTGCCCTTTTAGCCTTTGACTTTGAGGCAGATTTTGAGACAAACACTCAGATTATGAAAAAAGCGAGGTCAACAGTAAAGTCTATTGAGATTACTCGGGCAGTGCGCTCTACCCAGTTAGGTAAGCTTAGTATTAAGAAGAAGCAGGCTATCGGTTTCTTGGATGGAGACTTAGTAGCGGTGGGCGATAATACCACCGATGTCCTTAACGAGGCGTTAGCTAGGCTAGGTCTGGAGGAAGCTGAGGTAGTTACCATCTACTATGGGGCTGATACCAAGCCGGCTGAGGCTGAGCAGGTTAGTGCTAGTATCCGTGAGCAGAACCCCCAGCTTCAAATTGAGGTAATTCGGGGTGGTCAGCCTCACTATAATTATATTGTCTCTGTAGAGTAGCCAGAGGGATTCCGGTAATGACAGTAAAGATTGTGACTGATAGTGTTGCCGATTTGCCATCTCAGGTGGTTAATGAGCTAGGAATCACAGTAGTTCCGCTGAATGTTCGCTTTGGAGAAAAGGTCTACCGTGACGGAATTGACCTGACTGCTGAGCAGTTCTATGAGAGGCTGAAGCATAGCCAAATTCTACCGGTTACTTCAGTGCCATCACCAGCAACCTTTGCTGAGGCATACGATAAGCTGGCTGAAGAAACCGATGAAATCCTTGCCATCATTCTTAGTTCCAGGCTCAGTGGTACCTGTGAGGTGGCGTTGCAGAGTATAGGGTTAATGAAGCGGAAATGCCATGTAGAAGTAATTGATTCGCAGTCAGCTATCATGGGGGAGGGACTGGTGGCAATTACTGCCGCTAGAGCAGCTCAGGCTGGGGCTAGCCTTGACGAGGTAAAGGATATCGCCCAGCGCAATGTAAAGCGTGTTGAATTCCGCGCCGCCTTTGATACCCTGGAGTATCTAAAACGGGGTGGGCGCATTGGCGCCGCCCAGG
>Ga0265594_1000963_pt1 | contig 23114 bp, 25 predicted proteins | sample saktaG_11_FD_190147 | JGI IMG/M metagenome (GOLD analysis project Ga0265594, IMG submission 190147) | Saline water microbial communities from Sakinaw Lake, British Columbia, Canada - sak_2011_5_24_80m | ecosystem: Environmental > Aquatic > Non-marine Saline and Alkaline > Saline ... | reverse complement strand
GATGACTCCTACGCTAAAGTGATTTACACCTGGCCTCCGGATGGCCCGCCCACAGAGACAGTGGGAGTTTTACCTATTGTACACGACGGCCCACCAAAGGGGACTCGAACTCCTCCTTGCCGTTATTTGCCTGTATCGATATAATAGCTATGGCTGGTGTGACAAAGGCTCTAGTTTCTCGAGCAATTCACGCAGTCTTGGAATCAAATCAGGTCGTAAAAAGTTCGATATGGTTCCTGAGTCCCCAGCCAAGCCAAGTAATATTATTGCCTCATTTTAACCTCGATTCATCTGATTGCTCATTTCGGTCTAAATTCAATTTTGGTAATTGTATTACCCGGAAAGTCACATTTCGAATCCCCCTGGCTGAGCCGTGGTATCAATAGATAGAACCTCTTTCCTGCACATTCCGGGGCTAAGGCTCCTCAAGGCTATTGAGCGTATACTGTACTAATTCTGAAAGTGCAGGGTGGATATGGATTCCCTGGTTTATCTCTTCTATTTGTCCCCCGGATGTCATCGCGTTTACCACTTCCTGAATCAGTTCGGGAGCATATGGCCCTATGATATGAAAACCAAGTATTCTGCTACTATCCTTTTCTACTATGGCCTTGGTAAAACCCTGCTTTTCCATCATGGCCTCGCCTTTGGCAATATCAAAATACCTCGTCCTACCGATAAGGATATCGTAATTTTCCCTGGCTTTTACCTCACTCAGGCCTACCGATGCAACTTGAGGATGCGAGTATACCGCGTGAGGAACGGCGCTGTAGTCAACCTTAATATTCGTGTTATAGAAGGCGTTCTGTGTAACTATTTCGGCTTCCCTGTTGGCCATGTGCCTGAACATCTGCTGTCCATTTGCATCCCCAATGGCAAAAATGTCCTTCCGATTTGTCTCAAGGTATTCGTTGACCTTGATGAAGCCCCTCTTGTCTGTCTCTACTCCGGTATTCTCTACCTTCAATATATCTGCATTAGACCTTCTGCCCACAGCCATCATAATTCTTTGTGCCGCAAATTCTCTTCTCTTGTCGGTATTAGTATCCTTGGTAACAACCACAACGCCATGCTCGCTTTCTTTTACTTCCTCTGCCAAGGCATTTGTATATACTTCCATGTGCTTACCCAACTCACCCTTCAGAAGATCAGAGATTTCCAGTTCCTCGGAGAGGACCAATCTGTCAGCCATTTCAAGAATGGTAACCTCAGTGCCCATGGCCGCAAAGAAATGCCCGAATTCGACAGCGATATAGCCGCCACCAATGATTATCAGGCTATCCGGTCTTTCCTTCAGTTCCAGCACCGATTCGTTCGTAAGGTAGTCTACATTTTCCAAGCCTTTAATGGGAGGTATGAATGGGCGCGATCCTGATGCAATGAAAATTCTCTCCCCTTTAAGCTTCTCTTTGTTAACCTCAAGTAGGCGGTCGCCCACAAAATACCCTTCACCTTCGTAGAAGTCCAGATTACTGGATTGTTTAATACCTTCTCTCACATGAACCTGGCTTTCCTGCCGGCTCTTTCTCATCCTTTCCATTATGGAATGAAAGTCTACGTTCGTTATCGTTGCTTCAATGCCCAGTTTACTGGCTTCCTCAATTTCTACTATTCGGTCGGCTGTGTAAATGAGCATCTTGGAGGGAATACAGCCCCAGTTAAGACAGGTTCCGCCTATGAGAGGGCCTTTGTCTATGAGAGCGGCTTTGAAACCCTTGGATGCAGCCTCATCTGAAATGATTGCCCCGGCCCCGGAGCCGATGACTATAACATCGTAACTCTTCACTTTTAAGTACCTCCTTCTCTTTGTTTAACACGGTCATGTTAGTTTGATGACTGTCTTAATATTATCCGGAGTGGGACGAAGGCCTTCTGTGAACTCGTCCAGCCTTAGCCACCGTGTGATTAACCTTGATAGCCATCCCAGCCAATTCTTTTCTATATGTATCAATGATTGAATTGCCCTCTCAAAGTGACCCCGGTTGGAGCTGACGGTGCCGAAGACCATCTTGTTTCCCAGCACCATCTGCATATTGAGGCAATCAGCGCAGATTTCCAGGGGCTTTTCACCGGTTGACACTCCCATCAGGCATAATACCCCGTTTGCCCCTAAGGCACTCATTGCCTGAAAGGCCAAAGTGCTGTTGCCCATCGCTTCTACAATCAGATCGAGGTTACCAAGTTCTTGGGGGAATGCTGTGATGACCGACTTACGCCCATCCAGATAAGTAGCCCCAATCGCTTCAATAAGGTGTACCTTCGGACTTAACCTTGGGACTATGTCAAGCACGTATGTATTGAAATCTTGCAGCCTAAGCAGTGCGGTCGCCAGCAGGCCTAATGGCCCTGCCCCAAGCACCACGGCGATGTTAATTGGATTGGCGCTTCGGTTATGAAACTCTATAGCCTGTTCTATTCCCTTTGTAGCAATGCTTGCTGGCTCGGTAAGCACAGCTATATTCCGTAGTGCTTTCGGAACCGGCACCAGGAAATCCGGTTCCTCAGCAAAGTACTCTCGCAGGAATCCATGTTCACCCTTGATACCGCACTCGCGGTAATTACCGCCGATGCACATATCAGGTTTACCGCTACGGCAGTTGATACATTCGTCAGGACGTCTTACCAGCGGTACGACCAACTCACCCTTATCTAGCCTCGTTGTACCGGGATTCTCAATTTGGCCGACTGCTTCGTATCCCAGGACAATGAAGTCCTTGTCTGGCGATGCTTCACCATATTCGCCACGGTTAATCTCCATGTCGATGCCATCGATACCTAGTTCCAGCAGTCTGACAAGAGCCTGACCGCTTGAAATAACCGGTATATCCATTTCAATCAATCTGACACTGTCTTTTTGTCCCGGCTTTACTACCACCGCTTTCATGCTTCACCTCCCGCTCTTTTTCTCTTTCAGAGCCTCAGTCAACTCCAGTCCTGCAACAATAACCGCCAGATGCGTCAATGCCTGCGGGAAATTACCCAACAACTCTCCTGAAACGGGATCGACCATTTCAGAAAGAAGACCTAGATGATTACTATAATCAAACAGCTTTTCATACAGTTCGGTGGCCTCCTCGACCCTATCCAATCTGATGAAGTTGCGGACTAACCAGAACGAGCACCACAGGAATGCGCCTTCTTCAATTACTACTGGATTATCAACTGAGGGTATAGCGCCTACACCAAGCCCATAATTATAGTAAACGGGGTTCATATCATATACATCTCTGGCATGTGAAACATCCCATTCCAGGCCGATGCAGTCGGTAATAATGGCCAAGCTGTCTCCTGCGTTTTCCGATGCCTCGGAACCGGAACAACCAGGAGTGAAAATCGACGAAATAAGGAGCAGCACGAAAATGACCAGTTTCATTTTCATTATTTAGCTCCATTTTATTGGGTAATCGTCATAATATTCTTAAGTTATTATCTAGTCAAGTTCTCTCAAACGAAAAGTCACTCGATTTTGAACCGGAAGTTAAAAAATAATTCGTCAATGATTACAGGATAATAAGAAATTACAGCCGCCCCTTTGATCGGAAGTAAGTATTACGGAATGGATATACCTGCAATTCTTTGAGAGAGGATTGACGTTCGAGATTGCAGGTTTTTACTACAATAAATTGGAAAGAGTGAAGCCTCAACTGTTTGACGGATATGCCTGAATATAATAGACTTATACCGCTGGCTCTGGATAAGATACGAGTAGCTCCTGTAGCGCTGGAATTAGTATTTTCTTCTCAAACAAGAGTTCGGGAGCTGTCCATAGTGGCCAGCCAGTTTGGAAGCACTCCGAACTTCTGTTTTGTAAAAATAGACTCACCACGGCTTTGCAACAGTTAATTCTCCCCCACTCTAAAGGATGACGAAGCCTTTTGTTTAGAGCAAGATCAAATAAAGGCTAGTTCAAATCCACCCAGGTAACCCTAGCCGTTTAATATACAGAGCTTTCAATATTAGCTCCATATTCACTAACGGGACTCTGCTTCCACCGAGCAGAGACAAAGGGAGAGAAGTCGATAGCTAGTTTCCTTTTTACTTTTATAATTGAAGTTGCTATAATTGACGTAACATTTTACCTGTTATCAGAGACTTAAGGAGATTAGTTTGAAAATATTGCTCGTTTATCCACAATATCCGGATACTTTCTGGAGTTTTAGGCATGCCCTTAAACTCGCCTCCAAAAAGGCGTCTTTCCCACCGCTTGGGCTATTAACTGTCGCCGCTATGCTTCCTGGAGAATGGGAGAAAAAACTGGTAGATATGAATGTAGCTCCCCTTACTGATGAAGCCATCAAATGGGCTGACTACGTCTTTATCAGCGCCATGACAGTGCAAAGAGATTCGGTGAAAGAGGTCGTCTCAAGAAGCAGTGAACTAAATACCAAGATAGTTGCTGGCGGTCCCCTGTTTACTACCGGTCACGAAGAATTTGAAGGGGTAGACCATTTTGTCCTTGGCGAGGCTGAAATTACCCTGGCTCCATTTTTGGAAGACCTGAATAACGGATGTGCCAAGCATATCTATGCCTCTCAAGAACGACCAGACATTACCAAAACACCCATTCCTCTATGGTCGCTTATTAACATGAAAAAATACTCATCAATGAATGTCCAGTACTCCCGAGGCTGTCCTTTCAATTGCGAGTTCTGCGATATTATCATCCTGAACGGTCATACACCGCGAACCAAGGATGGAGGACAGATGGTAGCTGAACTGGATGCCTTATACCGCCATGGGTGGCGGGGCGGTATCTTTATTGTTGATGATAATTTTATTGGTAACAAGAAAAAGCTAAAAGCAGAGACATTACCGGCGATAATTGAATGGACGAAAACCAAGAAATACGCCGTTGCCCTCGCTACAGAAGCCTCTATCAACCTTACCGATGACGAAGAACTGATGAAACTAATGGCCAAGGCTGGTTTTAACCAGGTATTTATCGGTATTGAAACCCCAAATGAAGCCAGTCTGGTTGAGTGTGCCAAGTCTCAAAATCAAAATCGTGACCTGGTAGCCTCGGTCAAGAAGATACAAAACTACGGCATGGAAGTACAGGGGGGATTTATTGTTGGCTTTGACAGTGACCCGCTTTCCATCTTTAGAAGCCAGATTACTTTTATTCAGAAGAGCGGCATTGTTACTGCCATGGTTGGTCTACTAAATGCTCCTCCAGGTACCAGGTTATACCAGCGTTTGAAAAAAGAAAACCGCCTGCTAAATCGTTTCTCTGGTGACCAGATGGACGGTTCAATCAACTTTATTCCTAAGATGAACCATGAAGCACTTATTAACGGCTACAAGAATATCCTGAATACAATCTATTCGCCCAAACAGTACTACGAGCGGATCAAGACTTTTTTAAAAGAGTATAGACCGATAAAGAGAGAACAGCTACCAAAAGTTCATCTATACCAAATCACGGCTTTTATTAAATCCATCTGGTTCCTGGGTATTAAAGAAAGAGGCAGAAAATACTATTGGAGATTTTTTGTTTCCACCTTGCTAAAGCGCCCCCGTGTGTTTCCATTATCAATGAGCCTGGCTATCTATGGTTTTCATTTCCGCAAGGTTACTGAACAATACATCAGCACACCAATTGATAGTATCACGGGACATCAAATAATTGAGGAAACCGAAGGTTAAGAGTTAAAGATACCCCGACAACTCGTGCAGATTATGAATTTGGGGACAGTCCTTAATGTCCGGATACAAGTTATAGCGGTCAATAAGTATGGGAGAAATACCCACCCCTCTAGCACCAAGTACATCCATATTGTACTGGTCACCGACATGAATAGCTTCTGAAGCATCTACGCCAGCGCGTTGTAATGCCATCTGAAAAATAATAGGACTAGGCTTATCTGCTCCGGCCTCTTCAGAGGTGACTACAACATCAAGGTAGGGCTCCAGACCCAGTTCACGGCAAATGGTGTCCATATTTTTAGCTAAATTGGTCAGCAGTCCCATAACAAAACTTTGCTGCTTTAGCACCTTCAGGGCCGGTAGTACGTCATCAAATAGCACAAAAGTCATCCCTTGATATAACTGCTGTACTCTTTCCATAACCTTACCAAGCGTCTCTTTAGGAGCTTTAATTCCAGCTTTAGCCAGCATGGTTTCCTCGTAGCGGATCTGAAGCTCGGACTGCTCTTCCAAACTTCTACTTTCTATTTTAGACAGGGCACTCTCTTCAAACCAATTCTTATCGGCCAGCATAAGACCGGGGAATATTTCTTCCGGTGATAACGCAACACCAAATTCCCTCAAAGCCTGGCTGTGTATCTCTTCACGAGGAGGATCGTAGCAGGCCAAAGTGTTAAACCAGTCAAAAAAAATTGTTTTAATCAAATCGACTGCTCTACCTAAGCATCCTCAACACCCAGGTCCTTAATATAATCAATAGCATCCTGAACGGTTACTATCTTCTCTGCGTCCTCATCTGGTATTTCAACCTTGTGGGACGGATCGCTAAACCCCTCTTCCAACGCCATTATCAATTCCACCAAATCCAGAGAATCAGCCCCCAGGTCATCAACAAAGTTTGCTGAAGGCACCACCTCCCCTTCAACAACACCCAGCTGCTCTACCGTTATCTTCTTCAGTCTTTCAAAAACAGTTGCCAAATTTAACCCCCTGTAAAAACTTCTTATCTGCTGGCAAGCGCACCAACTGAGCCCAGGACTCCGTTAACAAACCTTGCCGAGCCATCACTGCCGAAGGCTTTAGCCAGCTCGACTGCTTCGTTTATCGCCACCTTCACTGGCACTTTATTATCAATTAAAATCTCAAAGATTGCAAGCCTCAGAATATTCCTATCAATTAGCGGTATTTGTTCTATAGGCCAGGCAGGAGCAAAGTTTCTAATGTTCTGGTCAATCTCTTCTCTATTCCGAATGACCCCGTTTGTCAACTCATGTGCAAAGACAACGTTCTCTTCAGGCAAGTCTGCATTACCCAGAAGATGAGTTAAAGCCCTTTCTATGTCATGCCCAACAGAGTCAACCTCATATAACGCTTGAAGGGCTATTGCCCTCGCCCTTCGCCGTGCTCCTGCCATAAATTGCTCCCACTTAAGCTAAACTTTATAGTTATAGCGCTGTTTAGCCAATCTTCATCTGAGCATGTCGTCATTATAGGATAGTGGGGAACATAGTGTCAAGGCACGTGCTTGTCCATATCAATATGATTAGTAACGCATTACCCCTTTTCTTTTGAGGTAATTGGTTTCTGCACTCTGGAACAACAAGTGCTGTTTGCTTTATAATTATGCCAGTCCGTAAAGTCAGAGAGAGCTTTGGCTCAATCTATAAGAGGCAGCGTTTATGGGTGATATCCTGATTGGCACCTGTTCATGGACTGACCCAACACTGATTGGAAGCGGGCGCTTCTATCCTAATTGGGCACACTCGGCTGAAACACGCCTCCGCTACTATGCTAGCCAGTTTGGGCTGGTTGAGGTTGATAGCTCCTACTACGCCCTACCCAGTGAGCAGACAAGCCGACTATGGGTGGAAAGAACGGGGAAGAAGTTCATCTTTGACATTAAAGCCTTCAGGCTTTTCACTCAGCACCCAACACCACTGGTAGCCCTTCCTGGAGACATAAGGCAGGCACTGCCTTCAGACACTAAGGAAAAGACAAGTATATATCAACGGGATGTGCCTACAGAATTGGTCAGCGAACTATGGAATCGTTTTGAGCGTGCTCTACTGCCTCTGGACAGCGCCGGCAAACTAGGCGTGGTGCTCTTTCAGTTTCCTCCGTGGTTCTGCCCGGGTGAACAGCAAAGTGACTACATCCTGTCCTGCCGGGAGAGACTCCCGCAATACCGCATTGCCATTGAGTTTCGCCACGGTTCATGGCTCAATGAGCAGAACCGTGATTGGACACTGGACTTCCTGCGCAATAATAACCTGCCTTTTGTTTGTGTTGATGCACCCCAGGGGTTCAGTTCAAGTGTTCCACCAATTGTTGAAGCTACCGCTGACCTCTCTCTGGTGAGATTCCACGGAAGGAACGCTGAGATGTGGGAGAAAAAGGGCGTGAGCGTCGCCGAACGATTCAACTACCTTTACAAAGAGGAGGAACTTAAGGAATGGGTACTCCGAATCAAAGAGTTGGCTTCAAGAACTCGCCAACTTCACGTCCTGTTCAACAACTGTCACCAGGACAAGGCAATAGTAAATGCGCGGCAAGTGCGTTTGATGCTGGATTGAGACACAATCTCTAATTCCTTTATTACTACTGCATTGGTATCGGTATTACCGGCAAGTTAAATACCGGTGACATGATGACAAATACGCCTACATGAAGAAGTAAGAAAGTTACTACTGCTAGTATTGCCACCCATCTGAGCTTGCCTTCCCCTCGTGTCTTCCAGACGGCTATAAGCTGAGATAGACCTAAGCCAAGACCGATACACACAGCTCCTATACTGGGATAAAAATAATATATGAAGCTAACCCTGTTAATGATCAGGCTGATCGGTATCCAAATCAGATAAGTGCTGGCGAACCAGGATATGCCGAATATTCCGGCTGTGTTACCCTTTGTTGCCCTAAAGGTCATATAGATTACAGCAGGGATAATTAATGCCCAAATAGTAAAACTGATGGCCCCGATATAGCGGGGGGTATACCAGTAGAACATAATCTCTGGCAGTAATACCCATTCCCAAGGGCGGCTGGCAGCAATATGGTCGACGTTGGCAAAAGTCAGACTGGCACTTGAGCTTAGCATAACATATATCCGGCCGATAGGATTAAGGAATTCTCCGAAGGCAACATAATCAAACAGGGGCATTAGTAATAGGAAGGCTATATAGGTAGATAGTATTGTAGCGACAAATTGTACCGGGTTCCCTCGTTTGGTTAATAGCCAGTGTAGTAATATGACGGGTAGAGCCAGCCCACCGGTGAGTTTCGCCAAGGCGCTTAACGCTACTGATACCCCGGAGAGCAGATATTGTCCCCTCAGGTAAAGCCAGAAAGATAGCAGCATGAAAGTTACACTAAAAACATCGAGCATGGCTACACTAGCCTGGATAAAACTCATATTTTCCAGCGCCAGCAGGGAAGCTATCATAAATGCTATCCCTTTGGATAGTTCTAATCGGCGGCATATGAGATAGAGGAGAACAATGCAGATAGTGCCGAGTAAGACGGAGAAGAACCGCCAGCCCAGTGGATTATCACCAAAGAGAAGCATACCGAATGCGATGAATAATTTACCCAGGGGGGGGTGTTCCGGGCGTAGGGTACCGTCGCCTTGAAGAATGGAGTTAGCATCCTCAACATAAAATTTTTCATCAAAGATTACTTCAGCAGGCTGCATAATGACGCTAAAATGTAGCGCCAGTGTAACTATCACCAGCAGACAAAGCCCGGCGTATTCCCATTTACGTAATCTGTTAAACAGTTGCTTTGCTATTTCCATGTCCACAGCGTATTTACCAAGTAGTTCCATAGAGTAGCCATTGCTATTCCGCAGAGGTTAGATAGCAGGTAATACACTCCGAAGACCTCGGTAAGTAGCCAGAGTATTCCCATGTTGATTCCCAGGCCAGCCAAACTCACCAGGTTGAATTTCAACAGGTAATTAAAGAACGATTTGGTCCCTGCTGGACGCCGATCGCTGAAAGTAAAGTAGTTGTTAAGGATGAAGTTGGAAATGATAGAAGTTTCTATACTGATGGCTGCTGATAACAGGTAAAATAGACCAACAAACTCGGTTAGTAGCCACAATAGACCCATATTGACCACGACACCGCTCAGTCCAACCAAACAAAACTTGAGGAACCTCCGTAGTTCGCCTTTTCTTTTCATCAGGCTATAGACGTGCTTGAGGTAAGCTACCTGCTGGCGGGTATTTAACTTGCTCTTGCCAACACTCCTGACCCTGAAGTTATAGGGCACCTCGGCTGCATTCTGGAATTTACCTTCCATTAGTATTTCTAGAAGTATCTTAAAACCGGTCGGCTCTAAGTGACTATTAGCTATCACCTGTCGATTAAACATGAAAAAGCCGGACATCGGGTCTTTAATTGTTCTTGTTGCCGGTAGGAATAAGTGGGCTATGATGACAGCACCCTTTGATATTATTCTCCTGATTAGTCCCCACCCCTGGCAGCCACCCCCCTCGACATATCGGCTGGCAACGGCTATATCTACACCGCTGCTTACTTTTTCTAACAGGTTAGGCAGGATTTCCGGCGGATGCTGCAAATCAGCGTCCATTACCCCGATATACTGTCCGGTGGCATGCCTGATCCCTTCAACTACGGCTGAAGCCAGCCCTCTCTCGTTTTGGCGGACTACCACCTTAACCGGGTATTTATTTGACAACGACTTTGCCAGTTCAGCGGTTCCATCGGCACTGTTATCATCAACGAACACAATTTCGTAGTCGTAGTTAACCAGAGCATGGTCAATTTGTTCAACCAGGGGAATGATATTCTCCTTTTCATTATAGGTGGGAATGATAATGGAGAGCGCCCTATCCACTAAATAAAGACCTCCTGTGATGTCTTCGAACTACCTGAGAAAAGTAACTAAAGTATTTTACCACAACAGCTCTGTTATGTACCTGCTATATCTGACAAATGTGAATATACTTTTATCCAGCCATTGACTAGTTCTATTCGGGATGCTACTATCGAATTAGTGGTTGGTTCAGTATTTAGGCTAAGGTTAACCACTGATTATTCTTAAGAGGAGGCAGTAATCATGGAAATAGTGGAGAATCTGGTTAAGACGACCCTGGGGGAACTTGAGAAAGTGCTGAGCACCAGGACTGTGGTGGGAGAGCCAATAACGATAGAGGGTGCGACACTTATTCCCTTGATAAGTATTGGTTTTGGTTTTGGTGCTGGTGGTGGTGAGGGTAGAGGGGAGACCAAACAGAAAGGCGAAGGCGCTGGTGGTGGCACTGGTGGTGGGGCATGGGTGAGGACCCAAGCGATAATCATCATCGATAAGGAGGGTGTGAGGATAGAGCCCATCAGGGGAGGACTGACAGCCACCATAGAAAAACTGGGTGAGATTATACCCAAGATGGTGGAAAAAAGCATAGAAAAATGGGCGGAAAGGAAAAAGGAAGGGTAAAGCTAGTTGTGGGTCATCATTGCTCTAGCTAGTCTGGCTGTAGCTATCATCCTTGTTCTTTGCGTTCCACTTGAGACAGTGTTATCTGTTAATGTCTATGGTAAGCCAAAGTTTCATGTGAGGCTGGCATGGTTTTTTGGGCTGGTCAATAAGGAAATAACGACAGGAAGGGAAAAACCCGGGAAAGAGAAGCGAGTAGCCGAAGGTAAGCGGAAGACAAATATAAAGACTGTATTCCAGATCCTGCGGACTAAGGGATTGCTGCAGCAACTAAAACGCTTACTTAAGGACATCTTTAAGAATCTTAAGATTAGAGACCTCAGATTAAATTTCAGAATAGGCCTTGACGACCCGGCTGATACCGGGCTGCTATTTGCTCTTATTGGACCCGCCGCTTTCTTTCTAGGCTCTTCTCGGGTTCACGAAATTAAAGTAGAGCCATCTTTTGAGGACAGGGTTGTCTTTGAAGGTTATTTATCCGGGGCGTTAAGGCTCACACCCATTCGAATGGTTGTACCTTTACTAAGATTCACCTTTTCACCACCGGCAATAAGAATTTTTAAGAAACTGGCTGTAGCTAAATGGAAAAGAACAAAGTAATGGTTGAAAATCCGGTGACTGTCGCCGGAGTAACGTTGGTTCCAGTAACCAGGGTTTTGTCACACCTCTGGTGCCGTGAGCACATCTTTTCGTGCTTCGACATCAAACAGCCGGTTGGTGTGGTAGTAATTTCTCCATCAGCTAAGAAGGCTTTCCGGATAACCGGTGAAGAAATCTCATTAGACCAGTTGATAGCGGAATTTCCTGGTATAAAAGAGGTAGTAGAGAGAATCTGATTATTATAGCTTAAGGTAGTTTTGGTAATGAGAATAAAAGAGCTAAAAGATTTACTTATTTCGGCACTTGCTTTGGCGCTGGCCTTTGGTATTGCCCTCTCTGGCGGTTATCGTGCCTTCTTTGCTCCACAGAATTTGGTCATTGTATTCCTTATGTCTATAGTTGCGGTATCCTTAGGGTTCGTCCTTCATGAGCTTGGACACCGCTTCGTTGCCAGGAGATTGGGCTGCTTAGCTGAATATGCCATGTGGCCCACAGGCTTAATAATAGCCGTTGTCATATCACTCTTTGGTTTTGTCTTCGCTGCCCCCGGCGCTGTTATGATATACCCTAGGGGGAACGCCGGAGGAAGAGCCACTCTAACCAGGCAAAAGGCTGGCTTGATATCTATAGTTGGCCCAGCTATGAACCTGTTTTTAGCACTAATATTTCTATTATTAAACATAGCATATCCGATGTTACTCTTTTCATTAGGAGCACGGATTAATACCTGGTTAGCAGTTTTTAACCTGATTCCCTTCGGGCCGCTAGATGGAGCCAAGATTTTCAGATGGCACAAAGGGGCTTGGTTAGCCACTATCGCTGCAGGAATCGGATTATTTGTTCTAGAATACTTTGTCTTCTAGATTACTTGGGTGATGCGTTGCTTCTCAGAACCGCAGAATGCTATCATAAGAGGAAGATTCAGGTATTAAAATGGTAATAGTATATCTTGGTCTGGGCTCTAATTTGGGAGACCGCCAGTATAATTTGGACAGGGCGTTGGATTATCTGTCGCAAAAGCTGCGTTTAGAGAAGGTTTCATCAATCTATGATACCGAGCCGGTAGGTAATACTGAGCAGCCTCGCTTTCTTAACCTTGTTTGTCGGGTGTCTACCGGGCTGGAACCAATGGCACTACTTACCATAGCAAAAGGTATTGAGAGCAAGCTAGGGAGATTACCCCACACCTCTGGCGAACCACGGCCGATTGATATTGACATTCTTTTTTATGGCGACCAGGTTATTGAAACTCCAGGGCTGGTTATCCCCCATCCCCGGCTGACAGAGAGGGCGTTTGTTCTTGTTCCTCTGGATGAGATTGCTTCTGACATGGTGCATCCGGTAACCGGTAAAACAGTAAAAGAGTTGAAGGAAAGTATAGTCAACGTGCAGGGTGTGTTTAAGTGGGAAAACTAGGAGAAATAAATGTATGAAATATCTATAGAGCAACATTTTGATGCCGCTCATTTCCTGAGGGGTTATCGGGGGAAGTGTGAGGCATTGCACGGGCATCGCTTCAGAGTAGTGGTCAAGGTAAAATCTACTGTGGTTAATGATATTGGTATTGCCTACGATTTTGTCGAGCTAAAGCAACACCTGTCTGATATCCTCACGCGGTTTGACCACACCTGCCTCAATGATGTACCGCCATTTGACAAAATAAACCCCTCTTCGGAGAATATCGCTGCTATAATCTACAAAGAGCTACAGTCTAAGCTGGCAGAAGCTCCGGTTTCCCTGTCCTCTGTGGAGGTATGGGAATCGCCAAATAGTGGTGTAGCTTATACCCCGGATTAATCACGCTGGTCTGGTGGCAGTAGATTGGGAATGGTATCCGTAATTTGGTAATGTACATTGCACCTGGAGCAATAGAGGGAGCCATTGACTATCCCCTGCTCATTCTCCTCCGCTACACTGAGCTCCAGTTCTCCTTTACATACCGGGCAGGCTAGAATATCCAGCAACTCTTTTTTCATAGCTTAATTATAGCATGGTTGACTCGTGTTCTTGAATAGTATTACTTGAAAAATGGACTCTGTTTGTCTTTCTTGGTTAGCTTCTATTACAATTAAGTTAGTTATGAAAGGGAGGGTTTCGATATGACTCGCGTTAGCTTAATAGGAAAAGAACAGGCACCACCTGAGGTTAAAGAGGTATTTCAGAAGATTGAGAGTAATGGAGCCAGGATTCTTAATCTTTATAAGGTAGCTGCCCACAGTCCGAAGATTCTGCTCAACTTAATCAGGTTAGGCAACTCAATTATCGGGCGGATGGCGCTTTCTCCAAGCCTGAGAGAAATAGTTATCCTGCGAGTGGCAAATCTCACCGGTAGCGATTACGAGTGGGCACAACACGCTCCACTGGCATTGCAAGTAGGGGTAACCCAGCAGCAGCTTGACACTATCTCAGATTGGGAAAATTCGTCTGAGTTCAATAAAGAAGAGCGCGCCATCTTGCAATATGCCGACGAAGTAGCTAAAGAGGTTAACGTTACTGACCAAACTTTTAATATTCTGAAGGGTTTTTTTGATGAGCGAGCTATCGTTGAGCTAACGATTACCGTTGGCTATTATGGAATGCTGGCCAGGCTGCTCGTTCCTCTCCAGGTAGAGGTAGATGAGATCTCTGCTGGCTCAGCCAGCGATTTGATAGGTCAACGTGACGGATCGAGATAGGGTTTTTACCCGTTATTCTTTACATCCAGGATATTCCCATCCCCCCATCGACACCAAGAATCTGCCCGGTAATGTATCTTGCTTCTTCTGAAGCCAAGAAGGCAACTGCCTCGGCTACATCACGCGGCGTACCAAAATAACCGGCAGGGATGCGCTTTTTTAACTCTTGCTGCCAGTTTTCTTCTAGCTGCTTTGTCATGACAGTTTCAATAAAGCCGGGAGCGATAGCGTTAGCCGTGATACCACGGGAAGCCACTTCTTTAGCGACTGTCCGTGTGAAACCAATAATACCTGCTTTAGTTGCCGCATAGTTCGCCTGCCCCGGGTTACCCACTACCCCCACAATACTGGCAATGCTTACAATTCTGCCCCAGCGCTGTTTCATCATATGTCTTAGCACAGCTCTGGTACAGATAAAAACGCTGTTCAGATTAATCTTTAACACATCGTTCCAGTCATCGTCAGTCATACGCAGCAGAAGGTGGTCCCGGGTAATACCGGCATTATTTACCAGAATATCAATCCTGCCGTAGGTAGACATTGTTGTTTCCACCATCCTGGTTACATCTTCGGTTGAGCTTACATCAGCCAAGATAGCCGTGCTTTGTCTGCCCATAGCTTTAATTTCTTCGGTTACACTTTCTGCTGGCTCAGCTTTACCAATATCATTGACTACAACGTTGGCCCCAACCTCAGCCAGCTTCAGGGCAATGGCTCTTCCTATACCTCGTCCACCACCAGTTACGATAGCTATTTTATTATTTAAATCCATTATTGCTCCACTGATAGAATTCTAGTGTATGCTCGTATTTTTAACTGACTCTGCATCGCCAATGTTTATCAACTTGACACTTCTGTTTATCCGTTTAATGAGACCGGTAAGCACCTTACCCGGCCCTATCTCAATAAAGGTTGATGCTCCGTTAGCTACCATGTATTCAATAGAACGCTGCCACTGGACACAATTGCATAGCTGTTGGAGTAACTCTTCTTTAATCAAATCGGTAGTATTAAGTGGCTGAGCAGTAGTGTTGCCAATAATAGGGGCCTCCGGGTCACCAAAGGGAAGAGTGGCTATAGTCTCGGACATGCCATCCATGGCCGATTGCATCAGCGGGGTGTGAAAAGCACCACTTACCTGCAATGGAATAGCACGATGTGCTCCCTTAGACTTGGCTAATTCTGTGGCCTTGCTTAAATTCTCTACCGCTCCGCTGATTACCAGTTGCCCCGGACAGTTGATATTGGCAATCCTGGTGTCAGTCTCCTGACATACCTCAGCCAATAAAGCCTCATCAAGGCCGATGATTGCTGCCATGCTGCCTGGCCTTTCCTGCCCCGCTTCGTGCATTAGCCGCCCCCTCTCCCGAGCCAGATGAACGGTAGTAGCAAAATCAAGTACCCCGGCGGCTGCCAGTGCAGTATATTCACCCAGGCTGTGACCAGCCATGAAGGCTGGAGAAGGTAAGTCATTGCTGCTGTTTGTCTCCTGCATAGCTTTCAAGCAGGCAAAGCTTACCGTTAGTATTGCCGGTTGGGCATTAATGGTCTTCTGGAGTTCATCCTCTGGGCCTTCAAAGCATAGCTTGGAAAGAGGGAACTTCAGGGTATCATCGGCTTGTTGAAAGACAGCCTTAGCTGAATCGAAGTTCTGGTAGAGATCACGCCCCATGCCTACCCATTGAGAACCCTGTCCAGGAAAGACATAAGCCACCTTCATCTGCTTAGCCTCTATCCGCTAGCTTTCTTCGGACTTTCAACTTCAAGGATCTCTCTGCCCGCATAAGTTCCACAGGTAGGGCAAACATGATGAGATAACTTGGGACTATTACATTGAGGGCAGTAATCCAGGGACGGGGGGCTTGCTTTTATGTGAGCACGGCGTTTCCCCTGGCGTGCCTTGGCATATTTTCGCTTTGGTAAAGCTCCCATAATCTAACCAGCTCCTTTCTATCTATTTACTATGCATTATTGTTTAAAGTCAATTTATCTAACTCAGACCAGCGAGGGTCTGTTTCTTTAGGCAAACAATCACAAGGACCCTGATTAAGATTGTACCCGCATGTGGAACATATTCCGGCACAATTTTCACAACAAAGTGGCTTCATCGGTGTAGCTAGCATTATATACTGATGTATTGCCTCGACTAAATCAAGCACATAACACTCATCTATAGTAAAATAACCTGGTGTCTCAGGTAAAGATAACGGGGCACCGCTAACTAAATCTATGGTAGGGAAATACTCCTCCTCAATTTTTAGGGTTAGTGGACAACGAAATAAACTCAAGCAACGGCTGCAGGTAACCTCAACCTCAGTATGCAGTGTGCCCTTAACCAATATACTCTGGCCAGCACGCACCAGTTTAATCTCACCCTGAATCTCATAGTTGCCACCATCAATATCAATCGTCTCATTTATTTCATACTGCCGTGTCGAACCTATAGGTTCCTTAAACAGTTGAGATACATTTATCTGCATCACAGCCACCTCCACTCCTCCAGACAGACCCAATTCATTATAAGCCAAGAGGTATACTTACCGCAAGCTCGTGTAGAGATTGATTAGGCAAAAACCTTTAATACCAAAAACCGTCACCGGGCAATTTTGGCTCCCACCAATGGTCTATGAACGGAACTTGGAATAGAAGATAGGGACTAACAACAATGCTGCCATTGACGAGATAACCATCGCTACCCACATCACCGACGCTGCCTGCATGTGTATTCTCAAGGGGGAGAAAAAGAGCGCGGACATCCCGATGGCTAACCCGAAGGCATTGGCTAAAATCGGTCTGGAAACGCTTGATAGAGCTGAGTTCACCGAGTCACCCCTGTTCATGCCCTGCCTTCGAAAATAGTAGATACCAGAGATAAGGTGAATGGAGTAATCCACACCCACACCAATAGAGATAGCCGACAGGTTAGCAGTCAGAACATTGAGATAGAATCTACTTATGACTAAAAACCCCATGATAGCCATGATGGTGATAACAATCGGTATCAAGGCAACAAGAGCCGCTCTGAACTTTCTGATGGTTATTAAAAGCATGAGAAATATTAAGATTAAAGCTAAACCCAAACTCCGGATCTGGCTTTGTACTACCAGCCGGTTCATCTCGTCAAAAAGTACTGGCATCCCACTAATCATCCGAATATCAGGGTGCTCAGCAACAAAATCATCTAGCTCATCTATATCTACGGAATCGAGATCCCCGGTGGTGATCATCATCCTGAAGCCATCATCAGAAATCCAGGTTTCCAGGTCCTCGGCATCTAGCCGCATCAAGAGTCTCTGAACAACAATAGGATTCTCCGGATAACCATCCTGGCCAGTTGCCATCTCATTAAGACCAGCTATCATATCAAAAAGCGAGATGACACTCTCTACCCCGGGGACTCTTTCCAGCTCCCTCTCAGTCTCCAAAATCTCATCAGCAAAATTGTAGTCTCTCAAAGTGTCCGCGCCTCTATCAGCAGCTATCTCCGCAGTAAGCGGTAATGCTCCACCAAAATAGTCTTCAATCTTATCAAAGGTCTGTCTAATCTGTGAATCTTCCTTAAAGAACATCAGTGAATTGGATACTACTTCAAGTTTAGGTATATTAAAGGCAGAAACAGCCACAATAACCAGAAAAACAATGGCAATCGGAACGTTATATTTCTGTGCCGATAGGACGAGCCCGGTCAAACGGCTTTCCCGAACACGCTGTGGTTTCGAAGGGAACTTTACCCTGGATAGTAATGCCGGCAGAAAGAAGAGAGAGAGAATGCCCGCATAGCCGATACCCAGAGAGACGAATATACCCATCTGCCTCATAGGTAGCACTCCTGTCCAGATAAGAGAGGCAAAGCCCGCCATGGTAGTGATAGTCGTTAAAAATATTGGCATACCAACAAAACGTAAGGTTTCCACGTTAAGCCGCCGTCGGTTAGAATACCTGCTCGTGTTCTGCATATAATGGCTTACATAGTGCAGCCCATCAGCCGCCCCCATCACAATAACGAATATTGGGCTGAGTATGGTCACCAGATTCAATTCCTGCCCGCTCCAGAAAATCGTACCTAATGTCCATAAGGCACCAAGCCCGGCGGGAATCATGGCCATGATGGTGAATTTACGGTTCCTGATAACCGAGTAGAAAACCAGAAACACCAGGATCATGGCGCAGGGCGGCAGGATAAAAAGTATCCTGAGCAGATCATTCCAAAGGGTATCCTTGATGATTTCATTGCCGGCAAGAGAAAGGGTCAAGTGCTCTTCGTTTTGAGCTATTGCCTCCAAAGACTTGATTACATCTCCAGCATTGGCATCTAATTCCAGATTGACGATGATAGCACCCTTACTCTTATCGGAGGAGAGAAGCTGCTCTGCAAAATAGTATTCGTCCTCGATAAAATCTTCTAGAAGGTCAGGGTGTCTTTCAATAAACTCATCAGTGACTGAGAAAAGGTGGCGCTCCACGGATATTTCGGACGGAATAAAGCTCTGCACCCGAGAGATACCATCAATTTTCTCAATGTCTTCCTGCAGCCTGAAAACACTGCGAAGATTATCTTTCTCCAGAAGAGAGCGATCCTGTTCGATAAGCACCGAGATAGCTTCGCCAATCTGATATTTTTCATTCAGCCGGTCGAATTCTTCTGCCTTGGGGTTTCCGGTATTGAAAAAATTGAGGAAGTCTGCGTCAAGTTCAAAACGGAAGAGGGAAGCCAGGGCAACAATATTCAAGACAACTACGATAGCAATAATCAGCCTTGCTCTACGGTAGATAAAGCTGGCAATTTTCTCCATGATTACACTTTATCGAGTTGGCTTATCTTACCCACTATGCCCCTCAGCAAAATCACTATCTTAAAAAAATACTAACAACATCCCCTGCTCGAAAAAGGACACGATTATCTCATAAACAATGCTGCAATTTCTAAAATACCCTTTTCTTACGTAATTCAGCGGCGATGACATTTCTCAGAACCTGGTTAGCGCCTTCATATATCTGGGTGATTTTAGCATCTCGCATCATCTTTTCCACCGGATAATCACGCATATAGCCGACACCACCAAAAATCTGCACGGCATCAGTAGTAACTCTCATTGCCACATCTGAAGCAAAAACCTTAGCTATAGCAGACTCCATACCAACATGCTTCACTCCACTATCCACAGTCCTGGCTACGGCATAAACCAAAGCTCTGGCTGCCTCCACATCGATAGCCATATTAGCCAGCATGTGCTGAACTGCCTGAAAAGAAACGATAGGGTGTCCAAATTGGACGCGCTTCTTGGCATAGTCTACAGCAGCTTCCAGCGCTCCCTGGGCAATCCCAAGTGCCTGAGAACCTATCCCGGGACGTGAGGAATCAAAGAGCTTCATGGTCATAATAAACCCCATTCCCTCTCGGCCGATAAGATTCTCTGCTGGAATGAAACAGTCTTCGAAAACCAACTCTCTTGTTACCGACGTGCGAATACCCATTTTCTTTTCTTTCCTGCCAAAAGAAAAGCCAGGGGTATCCTTCTCCACTATGAGAGCACTGGCACCACGGGGTCCTTTTTCCTTGTTAGTCAAAGCAATAATGGTATATATCTCAGCCTCACCGCCGTTAGTGATGAACTGTTTGGCCCCGTTAATGACATAGCCCTTATCCGTTCGAGTAGCCGTTGTCTTGATAGCGCCAACGTCACTGCCGGCATCAGCCTCGGTTACCGCAAAAGCAGTTAATCTTTTACCACTGGCAATGTCAGGAAGATATTTTCGTTTTTGTTCTTCGCTGCCATAATCTAGCAAAGTGAAGGTGCCCAAGGCAACATCAGCATAGGTGACACCTACTCCGGAGCACACTCGACTTAACTCCTCAGTAACCAAACATAGTTCCAAACAACCACCACCCAAACCACCATACTCCTCAGGAATAAAGACTTTGAACAAGTCAGTATCAGCCAGGTATTGTATTATAGCCCAGGGAAACTCTCCACTTTCGTCAAGCTCCGCCCGAACCGGTAGTATTTTTTCCTCAGCAATGGTCCTCGCCATATCTTTAACCGTTCTTTGCAAGTCATTCAGGAAATAATCCAAGATACCCTCCTTACTTATCAATACAAATAGAGAACTTAAAACCAGTCGACTGCTACTAAAGCAAACCTATTATAAACTGAGCCATATGCCTGCTGCAAGCTATTTAGTTAACCTGAATACACCACACTAAAAATATAGCCTATCCTTGGACTAAAGCCATACTTGGATAATGCTCGGTCTAAGATAATCCGGATATACAGGTGGCAGCAACTCTATGAATAGTCACAGTTCTTTGCTCTGGTTATTATAAGTGTGATATAATTAAAGATGACAATAAAGACTATAGCTACCAACCGCAAAGCTTACCACAATTATCATATACAGGATAGCCTCGAAGCTGGTATCGCTCTGACTGGTACCGAGATAAAGTCGATCCGCGCCGGGAGAGTGAGTTTGCGCGAGGCTTTTGTTAAACCCGAAGCAGATGAGCTATGGTTACTAAATACTCATATCGCCCGCTATGAACAAGGCAGCTATCTAAGCCATGAGCCAACGAGACCCCGAAAGCTACTGCTACATCGTAAAGAGATTGATAATCTCGTCAGCAAAATGCAGGAAAAAGGGTTTACTTTAGTACCACTAAAACTATATATTAAAGGTGATGTTGCCAAGGTTGAAGTGGCATTAGCTAAAGGTAAAAGGCTATATGACAAGCGAGAAGCTATAACTCGTCGTGAAATGGACAGAGAGCTTGGACGAGTCATGAAGAGACAGAGATTGCGAAGTGGATAATTTACCGCTAAACTGTCCATGATCATTGGGGACGCAAGGGCTCGACAGAGGAGGTAGGCTACAGAATCGCAAGCCGAGGTGCCACTAATCTCGCAAAATAAGTGGCGAAAAGTAACTGGCGAAAATCCAGTATTAATTGCTGCCTAACTAAATAGGCAGCACATCCAACCTGACCCTGCCTCAATGGGCTGGGATTGGGTGCCGAAATATTGAGGTGCCGCAGTCCAGACGTCAATAAGGACTACGAAAGAAATTATTGACTGGCCCGACTAAACTCGGTCAGCAGAGGTTAGTAGGGCAAGATTAAAAAGCTGACTAAGCTTGTAGCATATTCTGGGCAGTCTCTTTTGGACGGGGAGTTCAATTCTCCCCCGTCTCCACCAGAAACACAGACGAGCCTTTAAGAGGCTCGTTTAAGATACGGGTATTCGCGAAGCCGCCACTGACCCCGGAATGTAATATTCCGACTTGAAAGGTGGTATCCTTCAGGGTAAAGGGCAGCTTCACGAGTTCTCGTTTAGTGATTCGTAGATTTATCTAACCAAAAAATACCTGACTATTCGCTGATAAGTCCTTTATCCAACAGGTATTGCCGGGCTACCTCATCCGGTTCCATCTTGTCGTTGTCCACCTGGGAATTCAGCGCCTGCCAGACCTTTTGGCCTTCCGCCACGAGTGCCGGAGTGGCATCCTCTCCACCGCCGGGGAATGTAGCGACCAGTTTATTGATAATATCCTCTATTTCGGGATATTTTTCGAGTGTCTCGGTGCTAATGTAGGGTACCAGGTCATAGGGCGGCCAGAACGCCATGTCGTCCTGATATACGTACCAGCTATTCTTGGAGATAACTGCATCCGTACCGAAAGCCATCGCCACGTCACACTCCATGTTTTCCAGGCCCAGAAGCGATGCTCCGGGGGCTCCGGTCTTCAGGGAATCTTCCGGAACGGAGAAGTCGTAAAATTCCTCGAGAGCGGGAAAGCCGTCCGGGCGTGTGGAGAATTCAAAACCTACGAACATGGTGACTTCTTTCGTGCCGGATTTGTACATGGCCGCCAGGTCGGAAATGGTTGTCAGTCCGTTTTCCGCAACAAAATCCGGCCAGGAAACCAGTACGTAAGTGTTGTTGTTCCAGATAGGATCGAGCCAGGTAAACCCGTTAACGGCTTCTTCTTCTTTTACCATCTGGTAGATTTCGTTATTGTCCACGCCCGGCGTGTATTCATGAGCGAGATGGCTCATCCAGCCGGTGCCGGTGTAATCGGCACAGATGTCGATGTCTCCGGCTTTCATGGAATTACGCAGAGTCTCCGTCGACAAATCCGATACCAGCTCTACCTCGAACCCCTCAGCTTCTAACAGCTGAGCCATCAGTTCCCCGATGATATATTCCTCGGTGAAATTCTTGCTGCCCACCGTGATGCTTTTCGCCTCACTAGTACAGCCGGCCGTGATGATGGGAACCAGACCGATGATCAGAGCCAAGCATAAAAACACAAATTTACGCATATGTATTCCTCCAATAATAAAAATTTACCTCAAGAATAACTTCCCAATAATAACATATATTTCTTTTGGTTACCACCCCCTTTTATAAATTACGAGCTTTTATTTTCAGGCCTCGGGGGGTTATCCAGTTTTCTATCAACTCCAGAACAACACCGAGACTAATAGCCATGATAGCCGTCGGGGCGGCCCCCTGGAGGATAAGTAAAGGCTGCTGGGCGAAGACGCCGGTAAAAGTGATCGTACCGAGCCCTTTCCCGCCTACCAGTACGGCCAGTTCGGCGGTGCCGACGGTGATCACGGCGGATATCCGTATACCGGTAATAATAACCGGCAAGGCCATCGGCAGCTCGATTTTCCGGAATATCTGCCACTTGGTCATCCCCATACCTTCGGCGGACTCGATAATCGCGCGGTCGA
>Ga0265594_1000961_pt1 | contig 23137 bp, 23 predicted proteins | sample saktaG_11_FD_190147 | JGI IMG/M metagenome (GOLD analysis project Ga0265594, IMG submission 190147) | Saline water microbial communities from Sakinaw Lake, British Columbia, Canada - sak_2011_5_24_80m | ecosystem: Environmental > Aquatic > Non-marine Saline and Alkaline > Saline ... | reverse complement strand
TTGCCTCTGACGGAATTTGATGTAATATATTATTATTGTTATCATTATTCATAGGAACAAGTGTTAAGATTTATTAAGGTTTGACCTTTAGTATATTTTACCTTGTTCCTTATTGTTTAGTATACCCAAGAAAAAAGCCCCCGGTGAATAAATTCACGGGGGCCATATTTTACTTCTTTTCTTTCTTCTCCTTTCTCGATACTTTCCGAAAAATAAGGAATGGAGTCCCGATCAGCGTCACAACGATCATCATCGCATATCGGAAGTTTATATTCTCCACTTTCGTATAATCGTTTCCGTTTTTCGCCTCTATGGCTGCTTCTCTTATTTCTTTCGTAATTCCGATGGTTCTCTTGAATCCATGGACTATGTCTGCTACGAAAACACCAACAGAATCATTCTTAAGCTGTTGCTTAAAAACTTCGTCTGTTTGAGCTTTTTTCGCTGTTACAGCGAATTGGCATAATGTCACGAATATCAGAACAAAGAAAATCACGGAAAGAATCCTGCTCCTAAACATAAAAGAAGCAAAGGCAAAAGAAAACAATCCTACTGCCAGAGGTATCAATGCTTGATACACCTCATTTTGAAGCAAAACGATTAAGGAGACGATGTGCACGAAGAGAATTACAAAAAACATTCTTTTGTAAATCATCTTTCTATCTCCTAATCACGCGCCGGACGATGAACAGACAGAGCCGAACTTTCGTCCGCGGTTCTTTCAACATCCTTAAAGAGACCAACGCTGGTCTCTCCTCTATGAGTGAAAGCGCAGCCGAAGTTGCTGAACAAAGCACTAACACCAAAGAGAAACAAGGCCAAAATAACCAAACCTTTCAATAGTTTGATTTTTGTTTCCCTTGAAACACCTTTCCATTCCCTCTTTCTCCACTTCAGATTTTGTCTTGAAGTTCTCATTTTTTAATCTCCAAATAGTCTAAACAGAAAGTTAAAATCCCTTTGAATATTCAAGAGAATAAATCCTTTTATGCTCTTCCAGCTCTCCCCTTCCGGAAAAACATCAATCACATTCTTCCTCTTAATAATATAAACGTATATGTAATCCGCTATCTCGCGGTTTATTGTCAAAGTTCATGTACTCTCCATTATACTTATATTATTATCTTTGTCAAGCCCCCACTTGCTAATATCTCAGGCTTTTGGTAAAAATAAGTATGGCTAATAATAAAGATATCATATCAAAATTACCACCTCAAAATATTGATGCAGAAAAATGCCTGCTTGGCTCTTTAATGTTAGATAAAAATGCCATAGCTAAAGTCGTTGATTCTTTAACAAAAAGAGATTTCTATAACCAGGGTCATCAAGAGATATATCAATGCGTTGTAGATCTTTTTGAAAAAAATAATCCCATTGATGTTCTAGCCGTTTCAGCACGACTCAAAGAAAAAAAGTTTTTAGAAAACATCGGCGGAAATAGTTATTTAACTGAACTTATTAATACTGTTCCAACTGCTTCTCATGTTTCAAATTACGCCAAAATTATTCAAAGAAAAAGAATTTTAAGGGATCTTATCTCCGCTAGTCAGGAAATAGATATGATGGGACATGATGAAGAAAAAGATGTTGACGAATTATTAGACAAAGCCGAACAAAGAATATTTAGCATCGCCCAAGGAAGCTTAAGCCAAAAATTCGTATGTGTTAAAGATACATTAGAGGATGCCTTTGATAGAATTGATAAACTATCAAAGCATCAGGGAAATCCACGCGGAGTTGCTTCTGGATTCAAAGACCTTGATAATATCCTAGCTGGTTTCCAAAAATCAGATCTTATTATTTTAGCCGCTAGACCGTCCATCGGAAAATCAACCTTAGCTTTGAACTTTGCAACCAATATCGCCATAAAAGAAAAAAAGCCCGTTGGAATATTCAGCTTAGAAATGTCTGTTGATCAAATTGTAGATAGATGCATCGCTTCTTTGGCTGGTATTGATTTGTGGAGATTAAGAACCGGAAAATTATCTCACGAAGGCGATAATAACGACTTTGAAAGGATTCAAAATGCTATGAGTCTTCTTTCTGAAGCTCCACTATATATTGATGACGCCGCTTCTGCTAATGTTTTACAGATGAGAGCTATGGCTAGACGACTTCAGGCAGAACATGGCTTGGGTTTAATCGTTATTGATTATTTACAATTAATGGAATCTAGAAATCCAATGGCTAGTTCTGTCCAGCAAGTATCTGAAATATCTCGCTCTCTTAAGGGATTGGCCAGGGAATTAGATGTTCCTGTTTTGGCCCTATCTCAATTATCAAGAGCCGTAGAACACAGAACCCCTCAAGTCCCCCGCTTAGCCGACCTTCGCGAATCAGGATCTCTTGAGCAGGATGCGGATATAGTTTTACTTATTTATAGAGAAGATAGATATAATCCAGAAACAACTAGAAAAAACATATCAGATATTATTATCGCTAAACATAGAAACGGACCCATCGGAAAGATTGAATTATATTTTGATGATCAAACGGTCTGTTTCAAAAATTTAGAAAAAGAAGAACATTACGAATGATGTATCCAAAATCCATCCAAAAACTTATTAATTTATTTAGCAAATTCCCTACTGTTGGGCCACGCACAGCCACCAGATTTGTTTTTTATTTAATCAAGCTCTCCCCAGAAGAAATTAAGGAGCTAAGCTTCTCAATAGACGCCTTGAAAGATTCTATTAAAATCTGCCCTTCTTGTTTTGACACTTTTGACCCTTCAACAGGACCAGGACAAGTTTGCGATATTTGTTCAGATAATGGTCGAGATAAAGAACTGCTTTGTGTGATAGAAAAAGAATCTGATTTAACAACTATAGAAAAAACAAAAGCATATAAAGGTTTCTATTTTATCCTTGGAGGAACGATTAGTTTAAAAAAGGAAGATGATAAGAACTTACGAATAGAAGAATTAAAGCAAAAAATAGAAAAAGGCGATTTTAAAGAAGTAATAATCGCCTTAAGTCCAACAACCGAAGGTGAGGCAACTATGCTATTAGTTAAAAGAAGCTTAGCTCCTTATAACATATCCATCACTCGATTGGGACGAGGTTTGCCAGTTGGAGGAGAATTAGAATACGCTGACCCCGACACCTTAGAGTCCGCCTTTAACTCTCGATCTTAATAATTTCTACTTCTGTATAGGGCTGACGATGACCCTTTTTTGTTTTCTCTCTTGTTTTTGGTTTGTATTTTAAAATAATAACCTTTTTAGCTCTGTCTTGTTTTAAAACTTTTCCAACTACCTTAGCTCCTTTTACTAAAGGATTACCTATTTCAACTTTCTTATTCTTATCAACTAACAAAACATGGTCAAAGATAACTTCTTTGCCCTCTTCTATATCCAATTTCTCGATCTTGATTTTATCACCTGGAGAAACCTTGTATTGTTTCCCCCCTGTTTTAATTACTGCGATCATATAAATATAAATTTAAAAGCGAAAAAAATGAATTTTAAAATTGTAGGTGTGGGCGTGCTGTTTTTTCGAAGAAAAAATAGGGCTAAGCAATTTTAAAATTTATTTTTGAAACTTGAAAATAAATCATTAATTTATTCTTCTAGTAAAGGAGTTTCTATTTCCTCCTCTGATAATTTAATTGTTGATTCTTCGCCTGTTATTTTTACCACATCTTTATCTACTTTGGCAAGTTCTTTGTGAGCTTTATTATAAGTATTTACCGTTGTACTTAAATGATTTCCGACTTTATTAATATATTCTTCGTATATTCCCATATGCCTACCTAATCGCCCCACTTGTTTGATTATTTCTTTGGCTTTTTCGGAAATTTGTTGATTTCTTAAACCCTGAAGGACAACCTGTAAAAATGCTGAAAATGTTGTAGGGGAAACAATAATAACTCTTTTTTTCCAAGCATAATGAATTAAGTTATTAGTGTCCTCTGTAACTGCTCCGATCTTATTAATTAATAAATCATAATAAATTGCTTCCGAAGGAATAAACATAAAAGCAAAGTCCATAGTATTTTCTTCTGGTTTTACATACTTTGATGTCTCATCAATTCTTATTTTCAAATCGTTAACAAAAGCCTTTTCATATCTCTTTCTTTCATCACCTTGAGTCTCCAGAATTCTATTATAATTATCTAAACTAAATTTAGAATCAATAGGAATAATATGTTTATCAACGAAAACGACAGCATCAACAATTGTTCCATTTTTGAAAGAATATTGAGTTCGATAAGACTCTGGCGGAAGAACATTTTTCAAAACCGTTTCTAAGTAATACTCTCCCAAAATTCCTCTTTGTTTTGGATTCTTTAAAACATCTTGTAAGCTCTTTAATTGATCTGCAACACTAACAACTTGTTTATTAGTTTCATCTAAACGAGCTAGTTGTTTAGTAACATCCTGAATAATTCTTGTACTTTGTCCAAACTGGGTTTGATTAACTTTGTTAAATTCTGATAATTTATTATCTAAAACTTGATTGATGTTATTTAACTGCTGTTGCAACATTACTAATGATTCCGAAGGTCCTTCTGGCTTTCTCTTCCACAATAAAAAAAAGCCTCCAACTAAAACAAAAAGCAATAAAACCAAAAAACTAATAATAACAAATTCCATTAACTATATCCTACTATATATCCCTCAAAAAATCAAGATTTTTATCGGAAGTAGATTTCGGATAGGAGGAAGGCGAGATATATGGCAATTAGGAGAATAGCTTCTTTTTTACTTATTCTTTTATCGGTTCTAACGGCTACCAAAAAGAAGACAGCCGAGATTACCAGAAAGATACGAGCGATAGCAAAAGGAGAAAAATCAATGTTAACAATAGGATGAATCAAAACAACAATACCCAGGACCAAAGTGGCACAGACAATAACTGATCCCATTAGATTTCCCAAGATAAGCCAGGTTCTTCCTTTTCTAGCTGAAAGAATAGCAAAGTATGTTTCCGGCAAAGCATTGCCTAAACCAACAAGCAAGATTCCGATTATCGGCAACCCCACACTTAATGTTTCCGAAAACATTTGGACACTCTGAACAACTCCCCAGGAGGCAAAAATTAAAACCACCAAAGAAGTAAGTGTTAATTTCAAATTTTTTAAAAAACTTTTAAATTGTCTCGCTGTTCTGGACTCTTTTCTTTCTATTATAAATCTCCGAATATTTCTATGTTCGTTTTTTTTACTATCAATATTATAAACTCTTCTAAATCTTTCCTCTTTAGAAAATAACCAATAAATATAAAGGGCAAAGGCCAAGAGAAGAATAACTCCGTCTCCCCTGCTCAAATTTCCATCAAGAATTAGGATCAACGGCAAAACAGCAATGACAGCAGTAAAAATAGTACTTGTTTGAACCATTTTACTTCTAATGGGAAAAGCTTTACCTCCGATGAGTAAGGCTAAACCAACAGCTAATGTCATATCAACAACATTGCCACCAACGATTTCTCCAAAAGAAAGTTCTGGAATACCTCTTAGGGCTGAATTTATTCCAACAAATAAATTAGGAAGTGTTCCAGCAAAAGCCATCACGAAAAAAGCGACAACAAATTCTCGCCAACCTAAATATTTTGCTATTTTCATCAAACCTTCTACAACTCTGGAGCCTGACCAGAATAATAAGAAGAACGAAGTTATAAAAATTAAAACCCAAATCATTCTTTTATGTGTTTAGTAATAAAAAGCCACTTAATTAATTCTATCAAAAACAATTTAATTATACCCAAAGTTAGAATTATTATCCAGTCAGAAAATACCAAAGGAACAGTTTTTAAAAGTGTTTGAAAAATAGGCAAATAAATAGAAGCTAATAAAAGCGCACAACTAGCAAGCCAAGCATAATTTAGAAATTTATTAGAAAGAAAATCCATATGCCAAAGATTCTTTCTTAAGCTTTTACATGAGAAAACATATAGCAAGGAATCAATAGTGAGAGCTGCAAAAATAATCGTCCTTATTTTCACTAAATCATAACCCGAATTTTTCCAAAGCCAGAAAAATAAGGCAAGCAAGAACAGATCTGTTATTAAGCCAATGACAAATATCAAAACTTTCATTTCTTTATTCAAAAGTGCTTCTTTTTTCTTAATCGGTTTCTGTTTCATTATGTCTTCCTCTTTGGGCTCAAAAGCCAAAGCAATCCCTGGAAGTCCATCTTCAATGATATTCACCCATAAAATTTGGACCGCGATTAACGGCAACGGAAAACCAAAAATCACAGCCGCTCCCACTAAAATTGTTTCGGTAAAAGAATCGGACAACAAATAAGTAATTACTTTTCTAATATTATCTATAATCGCTCTACCTTCTTCTACGGCGGCGACAATAATATTGAAATTATCTGATAACAGAATCAAGTCAGAGATGTCTTTAGCTACTTCCGTTCCCGACCCTAAAGCAACTCCTATGTCAGCTTTTTTGAGAGCTGGAGCATCATTAATTCCATCGCCCGTCATAGCAATAACCTCTCCTTTATTTTGCCAGGCCTGAACGATTCTTAATTTATGCTTGGGTTCAACTCGAGCAAAAACTTCAATCTTATCAATAACTTCTTCCAGCTGTTTATCTGTTAAATCTTCTAATTCTTTCCCTTCCATGATATTTTCTTCTTTAGTATTAAAGCCAAGTTCTTCAGCAATGGCCTTAGCAGTCAGCTTATGATCTCCAGTAACTATAATCGGTTTCATACCCGCTTCCCTAACAGTCCTAATCGCTTCTTTAACTTCTTTTCTTATTGGGTCTTCTAGGGCCACCAAACCGACAAAGCTTAGATCCTTAAACAAAGAACTTAAGCTATTAATTCTTTTATGGGCAATGGCTAAAACCCTAAATCCTTTTCCAGTTAATTCTTCTATTTCCTTCTCCATTTCTTTTCTGTCTTCAAATGACTTAGACATCTCTAATATCTTTTCTGGAGCTCCCAAGACATAAAGAATGTCTTCGTCTTTGTTTAAAGAATAAACCTTAGCCATATATTTATTAGCTGAGGTAAAAGGAAGCTCAGATGATAAAGTCATTTCCTCTTCCAGTTCTTCCCTGCTAATTCCTGCTTGAATTCCAGCCATCAGCAAAGCTTTATCTGTCGGTCGTCCTCTGACAATCCAGTTATCCATACTATCTTCAGGGTTTTCAATAAAGGCTTCGTTACATAAAGTAATAATTTTCAAAGCTAATCTCCGTTCATTTTTTCCAGAAACAACTATTTTAGAAACCTTCATCTTGCCTTCTGTTAATGTCCCTGTTTTATCAGTTGCAATAATAGAAGTACTACCCAATGTTTCCGTAGAAGCCAATCTTCTTACCAGCCCTTTTTTCTTTAATATTCGTTGCATCCCAATAGCTAAAATAACCGTCATCGCCACGGGCAAGCCCTCTGGTATAGCGGCCACCGAAACAGCCACGGCAGTAGTAAACATTTCTATAAACTCGCCACCCTTAATCAGTCCTTCTAGAAATATAAAGATGCTTATTACAGCAATAACAATCCCAATAATTAAAGAAAAGTGAGAAAGTTTCTTTTGCAAAGGTGTTTTTTCTTCTTCGGCTTCTTTTACCATTTGGGCAATTTTACCAATTTCTGTACGAGCACCCGTAGCGGTAGCAACAATTCTTGCTTTTCCATCATCAACAACCGTTCCCATATAGACCATATTATCTCTATCTGCCAACGGAGTTTTTTCGAGAAGCTTAGCTCCTTGTTTGTCGGCTGGCAACCATTCGCCTGTTAAGCTCATCTCATTAATTTTAAGATTGGTGCTATTGATAATTCTTCCGTCAGCTGGAACCTTCTCTCCTGGGGAAAGAATAAAAATATCGCCGGGAACAATATCAGAAGAATCAATCATTCTTTCATGTCCGTTACGAATAACCTGAGCTTCAACTTTAACTATTTTCTTTAATTTTTCCAAAGCACTGCTAGCTTTGTTTTCTTGTATGAACCCGACTATAATATTTAAAAAAACAGCACCAAAGATAACAATAGCGTCTGTATATTCTTTAAAAAACAAAACAACTACTCCTGCAATAACAAGAATATATATTAAGGGACTCTTAAATTGTTCTAAAAATATGCGTACCTTGGAAAGTGGTTTTTCTTTTGGAAGAATATTTTTACCGAATTCTCTTTGTTTCTTTATAGCATCTTCATCCGTTAAGCCCTTTTTAACATCTGACTCAAGCTTATTAATAACTTCTTCCCAAGAAATACCATGCCAAGCAATTGTTTTATTCATTCATATATTCTACCATGAATCCCACCACATCGCTAAATTTGAGAGGTCTCAAAAAAAGCTCTAAGAAAAAACCTAAAGACAAAACCCTAAAAGACAAAACTACTTTAAAATGATAAAATAAAAATAACAATATAATATAATAATACAAATATAACCTTTTCTTCCCTGCTGTGTAGCACGGAAGAAAACACAATATTATGAAAAAATATTCAGATATTTCTAAAGAGAATACAGGAAATTTATTAAAGACGCTTTGCCAATCACTCGCCTCTTTAAATAATACAGGAGAGATAATGAACCTCCTGACCGATTTATTAACAAGAGAAGAAATAATAATGTTAACTAAAAGAATAAAAGTTGCCCAACTTCTAATAGGGGGAAGAAAATATAGAGAAATTCAAGACGAATTACACATAAGCCACCAAACGATATCCAAAATTAATCAATGGCTTTTGGAATCAGGCGAGGGCTTCAGATTGGTTGCTGAAAGAAATAAAAAAGAACATAAAACAGGAAGCCAAGAATTAATAGAATATGAAAAAAGAAGAAATAGAAAACGCTACCCCATTATGTTTTGGCCTCAACTTTTAATTGAAGATATCATAAAAACAATGAACAAAAGCCAAAAAGAGAAAATTAAAAGAACTGTTGAAAAATTAGATCACAAATCCAAAATATATAAACAAATAAGCAAAAACTTGTAAATAAAAACAAGTAAATAAAAAAAGAATTTAAAACAAACTTTTTCTTCCCTGCTGTGTAGCACGGAAGAAATTATTAACATTTATTTACTATTTTGTTGCAACGAAAATTTATGTGCTCCTACGGGGAGTCGAACCCCGGTTACATGATTGAGAATCATGCGTCCTAACCACTAGACGATAGGAGCAATATTATACTATACTATAGCTTGACATAATACTCAAGTTGCTATATACAGAAGACGCAGACGTTCTTTAACATATGGGCTAAATAAACACGAAAGGAGACACATTATGATTCTTGGAATAATTTCTGACACACACGATGACAAAATGAATGCTATTCCACATATTATGAAAGAATTCATCGCAAGAAAGGTAGAAACCATTGTCCATTGCGGAGATATTGATCCCAAACATCTCGACCCAAAACTATTTGCCAACTTGCCAGTAGATTGTGCTCTTATTGAAGAGCAAATACAAACACCTAAATTTAATAGAGCACCTAACGGTTGGCGCTTCACTAAACCAGGCGATAGGATTCTTCAGATTGATAATTATACAAAAATTTATCTAGGACATAAAGTTGCTTTCAAATTTATGACTGGATCTGAAGCTGAATTAATAAGCATATTAAATCTAATCAGAAAAGACAACGACGGTGTAAGATATCTTTTTACAGGACACACTCATCACCAAATTTATAAACAAGATCATCTGATCAACTTTATAAATCCTGGTGCCGTAGAAAACTCATACGATGGATATGAATTTGCCACACTTGATACATTAAGCAGCAAAATTGTTTTCAGTAGAATCCTTCCGACTAATCCTGATATAGAGCCATTTAAAGTAGGTGTTATATCAGATAGCTTCAATATAGCAAAACTAGATCCAGAATTTTGGGAGACCCTAGCTTCTGCTTTTGAAAGACAAGACATTAAACATGTCATTCATTGTGGAAACATCGATTCCAAAAACATTCCTGAAGAAGAATTTGAAAGATTTGAGGTTTATTACTATCTTCGTAAGGATCAAAGAGAACCAAAAACCATTTCAAAAAATTGGCATCTTGTCGAAGCAAAATTTCCAGTAGTAGAAATTAATGGGTATCGTTTTTGCATTCAACTTGAACTGGGAGCCGATCTCCTTGAAAAGTCGGAATATGATTTATTTAAGCTTTCTCTTGATTTGAGAAAAAGTTTTCCGGAAATAAACTTTGTTCTCTTTGGATTAACAAAAGATGCTTTTCTTGAGGAAAACGAGCAACTTCGGTTTATTAATCCCGGAGACATCGTAACTGACAGAAGTTTTGCGACCATTGAACTTCCTCAAAATGAAATTACTTTTGATCACATCTGCACTCCCTCTTTGCCAGAGCCGATTTAAAAGGCTAGGCCTCGTAAAAAACAAAAAGCCGTCTTTTTACAAGACGGCCTTTCTTTTGGAGATTATTCGGAATCATCTTCTTCAAGTTTTGGCAAGAAGCCATCTGGATATTCCGAATTAACATGAATATCTTCCGTTCCAATCTCCTGCTCCTGCAACTGACTCTTCATAGCAAATCTCCTTTCTTATTGTGAAAGTACTATTAGAACAAAAAAAAGCCGATCTTTTTTAGACCGACCAAGCTTAGATTACACTTTGAAACAAAAACTTAGCCAGTCAGACGATCGGCTTTAATAATTGAATACACATTAATAATAGACAATAATTGTTCCATTATAGTTAAGACGCAAAAACAAGCATTTTATTACACCTGTTGTCAATCATCTAAAATGTCGTCTTTATCTTCCAGCGAAATGTCGTCCGGAAAGAAAAGATGAAAGCTTTTAATTTGTTAATTATTTAATGATTTTAAATTCTTTTAAGAATTTATCTTCGTGATAGACCTTTATTCTATGAGTAGGATTGAGAGCTAAAGTAACCTTACATCCCCATAAGAGATCTTTACTTTCTAGGAAATATCTCTTACTATTAAAACTGAAAGAGTTGTATTTATCAATTACTCTTTTCTTGCGTAAGGAAAAGATGTAATCCAAATCTTTCTCCCTTGAGAGAGGTTTAAAGCCATTGGGTTCTAACCTCTCTTTTGGTTTACAGCCAGTCATACGATTAACATGATTAGCATTGTACCATTCTACCCATTTACTAAACTCTTCATTTAACTCTTCTAGATTAGTAGCCTTAATCTCTGGAACAAATCTAGATTGAATAAATCTAAAAGATCTTTCCACTTTACCTTTACAGAATGCTTGATAAGGAGGATGATTGATAAGAGCAATATCTAACTCCTTTAAAGCTCTCTTAATCTCTGTTTCATAACAATCTTTCTTGTATTCAAAGTGTCTTGAAGGACGACGGATTATTCTAAACTTACTATCATTATCAGTATAGATAACACTAGGAACTCCATACTTCTCTATTACTTGCTTTAAAACTAGCATATTGTTCCAAGCAGTATCATGTTTAACCCATAGAAAGCCTAATATGGCTCTAGAATAATCATCTAGAATCATAACGAGCTTTACTTTTCTTCCTTCAAGCCAACATCCTTCAGTAGTATCCATTTGACAAAGATCTCCAAATCTCTTTGCTTCAAACTTTTTAAAGTATCTCTTCTCTACTTTGTCTTCATGATGATAAAGATTCTTTTCTATTCTGATTCTTCTGATAGTTGAAGGACTTACTCTAATGCCTTGTTCATGGAGTAAATACTGAATAGCTGGGTTAGATCTTTGAGGTTTTTCGTTATGGAGAATAGCTATGCTATCCCTTAAGTCTTCTCTTCTATTCCAGACGTCTTTTTTATTGAATAAAAGAACTTTCGGATTCCAGTCATTATTCTTTAATCTTCTTACTAATCTCTGAACTTGTCTCAAGGATAGATCTAAATTCCTAGCAGTAGAACTTAAAGAAATCAATCCTTTTCCATACAGGTTTAAATGAAGAAATCTTTCTTCAATGTTTTCTCTGTTCATGACTTTGAACTTTCTCTTTTCTTCTGGACGACATTGATTTCATTCTATCAGATTTATTCTCCTTCTATCAAATCACGACATTTAGCTGAACGGTTCTATATGACATTTTAGCTGGAAGACAACATACACCTTGACATGTTTTAATATACATGCTATTATTAAAGCTCTCTTTGACAACTGAATATTGATATTAAACCAGAAAGGACAAAACATGAAAGAAATAAGAAATATGTTTTTAACAGTAGTTGTTGGACTTCTTTTCGTTGCATGCATAACTATGCATGTTAAATTAAAGAGTGTTCAATCAGAAAAAGAAATACCGGAGGACAAAAATTACAAAGTAGTTTCGGCAAAATTAACTGCCTATTGCCCTTGCGAAAAGTGCTGTGGCAAGTATGCCGATGGCATAACATCAATTGGTCGCAACGCTAAAACAACCAGAGGCGTTGCGGTTGATCCGAAAATGATAAAATATAAATCAATGATTGACATATCTGGTATCGGAACATTTATGGCAGATGATACCGGTGGTGCCATGAGACAAAGTGGCCGAAAAGGTATCTATCATATAGATGTTCGGTTTCATGATCATCAAGAAGCTAAAAATTTTGGCGTCAAATTTTTAGACATCAAAATATACGAACCAAGCCCTGCAAATTATTAGCAGGGCTTTTTTAATTCAAGATACAATATTTATTCATTAGCGAATCAAGGTTCTTCGCATAGCGAAGGTTCTTATTTTAGAAGCTCAGATATTTTGACAAGATTGATGTCTTTTATTATGCCAACTGATATCGCTAATAAAATATTATTTATTTGTTTTCTTTTTAGAGATTCTTTGAACCAAAATGGAACACTGTTGCCTTGATGATTTACTTTAAAATTAGTTCCATTTTCATCAACATTAATATCACTAATTTGGATATCTGATTTCTTGTTAAGACCATAAATTAATAAGTTGGCTTCTGACATCTCTTTTATGTTCTCGTTATCAGAATGTAAAACTAAATATCCTGGATATCGTAAGTCCCTAGCAATTTGTTTTACCCTGGCAATTTCTTTTCTATTTTCAAGATTACTTATAGCCAAAATCGGTTGCTTAGATGTTCTCAATAAATATTTGGACTTTTCTGTTTGTTTAAAATTCGATAAATCTACATTAAATATTTTACAATTATTATCTTCTAACATCCTAAAGATAGAATCAACCGAAAAAGACCTCCCTTCGCCAGCGACAATAATGACGCAAGGTTTTTTAAAAGTTGTTTTAAGTTTTTCTAATAGTTTAATCATAATCTGGTGAAATCTCCCAATAATTAATAATATACTTCGCTAATTCCTTAAATATCGGTAAAGCTGAATATTCAGCCGTTTTTGTTTCTGGGTTGTCAAGTTTAACCAAAATTAGAAATCTTGGATTGAGAGCCGGAGCAAAGCCAATAAAGCTTTGCCATGATTTATCAGAAGAATATCCCCCGCCCTCTGACACTTGAGCCGTCCCCGTCTTACCAGCCACATAATATCCATGTATTTTAGCATCTTTGCCATAACCATTCTCAATAACACTTACTAACATGGCCGTTACCTGAGAAGCTGTTTTTGAAGAAATAACATTCTCTGAAGAAACATCCGGAATGGTCTCAATTATTTCATTGTTTTTAATTATTTTATCAACAACATACGGTTTGATTAACTTGCCCTCATTAGCAATCGCTGTATAAGCTCTAACTAGTTGGATTGGCGTTATTTCTATTCCTTGACCGAATGAAGCAGTAGCAAAATTTATCTCATATCCTTTTTTAAACATTTTATTTTCTGAAAAAACCTCCCCTTCAAGATCAATCCCCGTTAGCTCAAAAAATCCAAATGAATCTATATACTTCAAAAAAAGGTCGTGACCAAGCTCTTTCTCGGCAAAGACAGCTCCCGTATTAATTGATTTTTCTAGAACTCCTGTCATTGTTTTTTCTCCAAAAACTCTGCCATTATAGTTTTCGATAGTATATTTGCCTATTTTAACCTTTCCCGTATCAACATATGTCGTTTGAGGACTTACCTTTTCTTCGTTTATAGCCGAAGCCATTGTAATTGGCTTAAATCCTGAACCTGGTTCAAAAAGTTTTTGAGTAGTGCCATTTTGGAAAATATCAAAATTCTCAACACTTGAATAATCATTGGGATCAAAATTAGGATAGTGAGCTAGGGCTAAAATTTTCCCCGTTTTAGGATCAACGACAATTATCTGTCCACTATCAATACTCAAATCAATCTTCGCCTTCTTTAATAGCTTTTCTGCCATAAACTGAATATTGTAATCAATAGTTAAGATAATATCTGATCCTTTTCCCAGTTGATCAATACTTTCGGAAAAAAAAGAGACCGTAGATCCCTTTTTCTTTTTTTCAATTTCTTCCTTACCTCGAAGAGTATCATCATAATAACCCTCTAGCCCATATTGACCAAAATCCTCGCCTCCTAAAAATCCAACAACTTGTGATGCCATATCTTTCTGAGGATAATTTCTAAAAAGAGCTTCTCGACAATAAATACCTTTAATACCCAATTCATTAATCAAAATTCTTTGTTCTTCTGTTATACTGTTTTCAATCTTTTCAAACAAAGTGTCCTTTTGAACTTTTTCTAATATTTTCTGTTCGTCTATATTCAAAATTGCTGAAAGTTCTTTGATTGTTCTCGCTTTTTCTTCAATTTCTGCCGGAGAAATAAAAACATATATTCCCTTTATATTAGTCGCTAAAATCTCTCCCTTATTAAAAAAAATGTTCCCTCGCTCTCCTGTTACTATGTTAAATATCTTCTGCTGACCTTGGGCTAGGGCTTTGTTTAAGTCGCTGTTAATAATTTGAATAAAAGCTAAGCGGCTGATAAGAGCCGCTCCAAATAAAACTATGAATACAAGAACTAAATTAACCCTCCAATTTTTCATAATTTCCCCTATCTAGTTACAACTTGTGCTTCTAACACTTGGATATAATGTATTTCCCCTGCTTCTTCAAATTCAAGCCCCTCTATCGCCTGAGCAATATTATCTAAAGAATTTGCTTGAGCAGAATTAATTTCTAAGTTCTTATTTTCTTTTGAAATTTCTGATATTCTTTTTTGATAATCTTGAACGGAAAATTTCTCTGATGTTTCAGCATTAATCTGATAGACATAAAAAACCAAGAGTGAAAGCAAAGCTATCGTCCCCAGAACACCAACCCATTTAAAATTAATCTTTTTTATCATTTTTTTATTCCTGCCCTAAGTTTAGCACTTCTAGCGCGAGGATTTTCTTTAATTTCTTCCAATAAGCCTGTTATCGGCTTTTTAGTTAATATATTTACCCCGTTAGAGATATGTCCTTTCTTTGCTTTTTCCCCGTTCGTATAATCTCTAACGGGGTTTAAATTTGAATTTTTAAAAAAGTTCTTAGTGATTCTATCTTCTAACGAATGGAATGATATCACCACCAATCTTCCTCCTGGAGCCAAGACTTCCAATGCTTCCGGCAAAACCCCCTCCAAGGAGCTAAGCTCCTTATTAACCGCAATCCTTAATGCTTGAAATGTTCTTGTGGCTGGATGAATTTTTCCATGCTTTCCGCCAATTGCTTTTACTAAATCAAATGTTGTTTTAATCGGCCTACTTTTAATAATATTTTTAACGATTTTTTTAGTAAATCTTTCTTCGCCATACTTTTCTAAAATTTCTATCAAATCTACTTCTGACCAGCTATTAACTATTTGCTCAGCTGTTAGATCGCCATCCAAATCATATCTCATGTCTAACGGTTCATCTTTCTGGAATGTAAATCCCCTACCAGAACTTTCCAATTGCCAACTAGACATTCCTAGGTCAAATAATATCCCATTTACTGGACCAAAATTATTTTCTGCAATAATCTTTTTTAAATTGATATAAGAATCATTAACCAATATCGTTCGGTTTGGAAATTCCGCAATTTTTTTCTCTAACTTTTTATAAACTTCTCTATCCAATTCTATGCCCAACACTTTTCCATTGGGCATGTTTTTTTCTAAAATTGCAGTCAGGTGGCCTCCACCGTTAGCCGTGCAATCAATGAAATTTTCATTTGGCTTAGGATCTAGATATTCCAAAACTTGTTTTTTAAAAACAGGTATGTGCATATTCGCATACATTATATTCCTAACTCTTCCAATTTTGATGCTAAGTTTCCAACCTTCTTTTCAATTCCTTTTCTGTATAGTTCCCATTTCTTATCATCCCAAATTTCTAATCTATTAAACAATCCACAAATTATTACATTTTTCTTGAGACCAGCGTATTCTTTCAAATAATCTGGAACAAGAACCCTTCCTAAGCTATCCAAGTTTAGATCTGCGGCACCAGCCAATCTAATTCTAGCAAAGCTTCTTGCTTCCACTTTGCTCTCGGGCAGGTTGCCTAATTTACTAAACATGGCCTCCCCCTCTTTTTTTGAATAAACAACTAAACAATTATCAATTCCTTTGGTAATTATTACATCCCTACCAAGCTCTCTTCTAAACTTAGCTGGTAAAGATAATCTCTTTTTCGTATCTATTGTGTGTTTATATTCACCTGTAAACATAGTAGTTATCCCCCATTAGTAGTAGTTATCCCACTGTTATCCACAATTCTCCACTACATACTCTTTATACCCCATTTCATGGGATATCGTCAACACTCTGTTTTCCACAGCTTTTTCCACACCCCGTAGAGAAAATTTGACAGCCTTCGGTAAGTTGAATTTTCTTTGAAAATTCCAGTCAAATTTCTTCTACGGGGCACACCCCTCTGTGCAAAACAAAAAAGGGAGCTTAGGATGTTAATCACTCGGTTCAACACTCGGTTACTAACATTTCTTCACCAAACTCCTTATTAAAAAGTTCCACAAACTTCTACACTCTAGAGTGTGAAAGTTTATATCCATTTCAAACAAAAACAGTACCGCGTACTAATGCACGGTACTGCTAAAAAGCTTGACTTCTTAATTTTAGATTTTATTTTACGAATTCTATTTTGAGATCAAGATTAAAAGCCGTAGCTATTTTCTGAAGAGTATCTGTGGTAAGATTTTGCTGACCTGCTTCTATGCGAGCCACATTACTTTGCTTAGCACCTATCTTCTTAGCTAACTGTGCTTGGGACATTCTTCTTTTCTTACGTAATTGCAAAATCTGATAAGCAATTTCAAATTGTTTACCATATTCATCGTAATATTTTTTAAATTTAGGATCTTTTAATCTTTCTTCAATATATTCTCCGAAATCAATAAATTCAATTGTTTTTTTGCTTTTTCTATCCATGTTTTTTTTAAATCAATTATTTTAAAATATTTCTATAGCTTTCTTCTGCTTTTTTAATTTCAAAAATTGGTGTTTTCGGTGTTTTTTTTAAAAACGCGTGAAGAAAAATTATATTTCTTTCTATAAATGTAAAATAAAAAATCCTATGTCTATTTTTCCCAAAATCAACTCTTAATTCCCTAATTTTTCCTTTAATATGTTTTGAATAAGGTTCATCTAAATATCCTTTGTTTGCTCTCAAAACTTCGATATATTTAAAAATCTTTGATTGTTCTTTATCGCTTAGTTTTTCAATATATTCTAAAACAAGACTTTTATTCGTCTCAATATTTTTATAAAATTTCACTTTATATTCTGTATCTTCATTATATATCATATACGGTATACTTGTCAAGTGGAAATTAAGGATTGATAATTAATTCAAAGGTTTGGGGATCTAAAGAAACCTTGGTGCCACGAGGAAGTTGCTCAGACAATAAGGCAGAGGCGAGAATATTTTCTACTTTATCTTGAATAACTCTCCTCATCTGGCGAGCTCCGAAAACGGGGCTATAACCGAGTTCAACTATTTTTTCTTTTAATTCTTCTGTTATTGTAAAATCAATGCCTTTTTCTATGAGATTCTTTTTAAGACTATTAAGCATTAATTGAGCAATATCCAAAAGATTTTCTTTACTTAAGGCTTTAAACAGAACAACAGCATCAAAACGATTGATAAACTCTGGTCTAAATGTTCTATTTTCAAACAAATAATCCAGCATCTTTTGTTTAACTCCCTGCCAGTCCTCCTTATCTTTTAATGCTTTTAAGATTATCTGATAACCCGCATTGCTAGTAGCAATAATAATTGTGTTCTTAAAACTAACTTTGCGACCCAGGCCATCTGTTATGTGTCCTTCATCTAATACCTGCAAGAATAGGCTTAAGATATCTCTGTGAGCTTTTTCAAGTTCATCAAGTAAAATTATAGAAAAGGGATTTTCTTTAACAGGAGTTGTTAAAATTCCTACTCCTTTTTCAGAGCCGATTAATCTTCCAATATCCTCTATGCTCTGAAATTCAGACATATCTAACCTGATTATCTTTTTCTCCGATCCAAAATAATAATGAGCTAAGGCCTTACAGGTCTCCGTTTTTCCTACTCCAGTAGGCCCAAGAAATAGAAAGGTTCCCATGGGCCCCTTCCTGACCGTTACATCTGACCTGGCCCTTCTCAGAGCGGTTGATACCTCTTTAACTGCCTCTACTTGATTAATAATCCTTTTGTGAATTAAGTTCTCTAAATTAAGCAAAATTTCTCTTTCTTTTGATTCAATTTCACCAACAGGAACTTCTGTTTTTTCGGTAATAACTTTAGCTACATGTTTTGGTAAAACAATTTTTTCTCCAGGCAAACTAGCCGTATAAACAGCTACTTCGTCTAAAATGTTTATAGCTTTTTCTGGAAAATGAAGTGAGGGGAAGTATTTTTCGGTTAAATTAATTATTTCTCTAACGGCTGGATAAGAAATAAATATTTTATGCTTAGCTTCTAGAGAAAAGGTTAAATATTGTAAAAGAATTAATGTTTTTTCTGGTAAAATACTAGTAACCTCTACTTTGCCGAATAAACTTAAAATAGAAATATTCTTTTCAATATTTCTATGAAGGCCTTCATAATTAGTAATTCCTATAACTTGAAATTGGGGTAGTTTCAAATAAGGGGCCATAATCCCAGAAATATCAATAACTCCTGGTCTTGGATCTTGACCAATATAATTATGAATTTCATCAATCACTAAAATAATATTACCAGCTATAGCCACTTCACTAAAAATCTTATCTAAAACGGATTCCACATCCTCTGAACTTTCAAGCTGAGCGAGTAGGGCTGGCACATCTAATTCAATAAATCTTTTATAATTCACTCCTATTAAACTTTTACCCAATAAACTTTTCTGAGACAATGCGTAAATCATACTTTTCTTTCCGGTTCCCTCTTCTCCAACAAGTAAAACATTGTTAATCTCTCCTCGCGACAAAACTCTCTCTATAATTTCCACTTCTTTCTCATGACCAATAAATTCTAGATCTTTTTTTCTTATAGAATCCGTTATATCTCTTGAATATTTATTCAAGGTTATTGTGTAACCAGCCGTCCATTCTTTGGCTAATGTACCATTCTTGGCTAAATTTTCGTATTCCCAAAACCTTCTCTTTAGTTCTTTTTTTTCTTCAATATTCTCTAACCATAAAACTAAGCTATCAATATCACTTTTTTTAAGCTTGTTCATTAATAGAATATTTTTAAAAACTGTGTCTATTTCCGCTAGAGCCGACAATATATCACTGACTTCAACTCTTTCATGTTTTTTATCTACGGCGATATCAAACGATTTAATAATTACCTTTTCAAAGCTTTCGGAATCATCGGATTTAAAACAATTCCTTAATTCTTTTTTAACATCGTTTATATCTAATAAAAGACGAGAGAATATAAAATTAAGCTTAGGATTATCTTTAAGAATAAAATAAAAAAGATAGGCAGATGAAGGACCCCTGTTTACCGCCTTACTAACCGCTTTAGCTGATTCAAAACTCAAGAATTCAGCCAAGTTATATCTTTTTGGATCTAAGACAGCTTCCTGGAGAGTTATTTTTAGCTTGGGTTTTTTAAGTTTATTCTCAAAAAAGCTTGATTTAAGGCAAACTAAAAAAAACGAAGTCAATAAAATTATTGAAATGCCCAATAAAGATTTGTTTGTATCATCAGAAAAATTGCCAGGAATAAATCCATAAATAAATATTATAGACACCAAAACAAAGAAAATAAACAATATTTTCTTTAAAGCACCGACAAATCTCAAAAATAGAACTCTCTCCCACCTAACTGCGGAATATATCTTCGTTCTTTTTACATTAAAATTCATAATAATAAATATATGCCGGAAATTAGGCCTGTTAATAATAAAAAGGGTAATAAAAACCAAATGGTAAATATTAGAATGCCTGTTATAAATATGACTAGTTCTAATATTATACCAGCAATTATAAAAAAAGTTCTTAAAATTGCACCGATAATACGAGACATTGAATTAAAAACAAATGTTTCAAAATTTTTCCAAACTTCAAAAGCACCACCGTAAGAAGAATGATATTTTCTCCAATAAGAAAAATATGTTCTTAAAAGAGTAGGGACTGAAAAATAATTCAGGCCGAACAAAAGAAAATTCTTCCAGGCCTTAATTATCCCTAGAGGAACATCAAAAAACTGCCAAGTAAAAGCTTCTAAAAATATACTCATTAATATATTATACCTTGTAAAACAAATTTAACCAACAATCCCCTTGTTAAAAACTTTCTGAAATTATATAATGTATAATATGCAGATATTTGAATTTCACTTTAATCCCAAATTAAAAGAAGACAAGATCTTTGATAGTTTTGTTTATGAACCAGAAAGTAGCTATGAGAAAAAACTTGGCAATTTATATGTTGTTGGAGAACTCCAAAATTCTGTTTCTTCAAGCTCGCTATTATTAAACAACACTACCGAAGTATTCAAAAAGAACTATTATAGTTTATCTATAAAATCACCAGAAAAAGCCCTCTCACACGCTTCCAAAAAAGCAAATGAATTCTTAGCGGAAGAAGTAAAAAAAGAGAATGTCGCCTGGCTAGGAAATTTCAATTTTGCTATTATTTCCTTGAGCAACCTCGATCTAACTTTTACTAAAACTGGCGATTTAAAAATTCTCTTATTAAGAGGAGGCCAGATAATTGATATTGGAAAAAATCTAGAAATTCAAGAAATTGATCCTTACCCATTAAAAATATTCTTCAATGTTGTTTCGGGAAAATTACTTGAAAACGATAGAATATTAATATTAACAAAAGAGATATTTAATTTCTTTCAAGAAGAAAATATCTTAACCAAATTTGCTCAATCAAAAGATATTGATTCAAAGAATATAAAAAAAATCATTCCGCCTTCTCTTTTTGATAAAGAACCAGGGACAAAGATTTCTGGAGTATGCTTTCTAGCAGCCCTAACATCAAAACAAGAGAAGGAAGCCAGGGGTCCTGTTTTCTTTCAAAACAGGACCAAGAAATCTATATTGAATATCTTTAAGTTAAGGTTGCCAAAACTACCGAAGCTACCAAAAACGCCCAAATTACCTAAAATTAAAATTCCGATTAAGACCAACAATCAAATAGTAGAGAGTTTCAAAAATAATGTTTATAATAAAAATAAAATAGTTCCAATTATTGGATTTATCTTAGTTTTACTCGTCGGATTTTATTTATTTAAAAGAGCTCCTGAAAAAATAAATGATAACGCTGGGGTTTCTGAAGATTTTATTGAGCAAGATCTAAGAGAAGCAGATAAATTAGAAACTATTGAAAATCCTGAAATTGCTGTTCCCGACTCGGAATTATTTTCCTCCTCCACTTTGCCAGAAGGTTTTGATTCTCCATCTGATATATTTACTTCGTATCTTTCTAATCTTTACTTTTTAGATAAAGAAAATTGCCAAATTATTAAGTATTCGTATTTAAGTAAAAATAATTGGGGCTCTGCCGAGAAGTGGTTAAAAGATAAAATGGACTGCGAAAATCCGAAGTCCATAGCTGTTGATGGATCTGTTTATATTTTAAATTCAGATAATTCAATCTCTGTTTATCACTCTGGACTATATCAGAGAATTATAATAATAGATATTTATCCGAATATAAAGAACATAACATTAATAAAAACAACAAAGAATACTTCTAACATCTACCTCTTAGAACCAACCAATAACAGAGTTATTGTTATTGATAAAAAAGATGGGGAGATTATAAAACAAATCCAAAGCTCTAAATTCAACAATCTAAAAGATATAGATATCTCCCCCACAGGTCAAACAATTTATCTCTTAAACAACACCACTATCTATAAAATAAATCTGTAAAAAAATCTGCCGAAGTCCGACTTCGGCAGATTTTTTATTTTTTAATTTCTAAAACTTTTTCCGCAGGCGAAAGCCCCTTCAATGACCTATGCGGAAAATAATTCCAAGCTTTATTTATCAATTCTAAAATTTTCTTGAACTCTTCTAATTCTTGGTTCTGATCAAACTCTTTTACAATCTTTTCTATATCATTATGATCTTTTTCATTATAAATAATTCCTTTAATCCTAGCTACTGATATGTTAATTTTCTTTTGCTCTATCAGCTCTGAAAGAGATTTTTCTATTTCTTCTCGTTTTTCTAAAATAGTTTCTTTGGTTTCATTTTCAAAATGATCTTTATAAATAAGCATTTTTTCAGAAAGTCCGCTTGAATCTAATTCATTTTTTAATTCTTTCATCTCTTCTTCCCTAAAACCTCTGTTACTAAAAACCTTTTTTAAAATATAAAGATGGGCTTGTTCCTGCATTTCAGAAGTCATTTTTTCTTTTTTAATTTTTTCTTTTTCGGCCTCCGATAGTTTAAAAAAGTCTTCTTTCATTCTTTTGGCAATTTCGTAATTATCTGAAATAAATTTATTTCTTGGATCTAAATTTCTTGCTCTGTCTATCCAGGCAAATCCTTCATCAAAATTAAGACGATCAAAAAAGGTTTTTGCTAAATCAAGATAAATCGTTGCGTTTGTTAAATCTAAATTTATAGCATCTCTTAAATCACTTCTTGCTTTCTCTATGTCGCCCAACATAAATTTAGTCCAGCCCAGACTTCTTATATTCTCCGGATTGCCAGGATTTTTTTCATTTGCTAATTCAAAAGATATTTTGGCTAATGAAAATAAACCGCATTTCATTCTGGCAACGCCCAAGAGATAATGAGCATAAGGAAAATCTGGAAAATTCTTTACTAACTTCTTTAAAAGTAAAACCGCCTCTATTGATTTATTTTTCCTCAACAAACGATCTGCTTCTTGAATTTTTTTCTTTAATTTCTTCT
>Ga0265594_1000960_pt1 | contig 23147 bp, 24 predicted proteins | sample saktaG_11_FD_190147 | JGI IMG/M metagenome (GOLD analysis project Ga0265594, IMG submission 190147) | Saline water microbial communities from Sakinaw Lake, British Columbia, Canada - sak_2011_5_24_80m | ecosystem: Environmental > Aquatic > Non-marine Saline and Alkaline > Saline ... | reverse complement strand
GATGAGAAAAATAATTCCTAAGCTGAGAAAGCACAAAAAAAGCAGGAATTTTGCTATCGCTACGTTTTGCTTGATTAAACGAATAAATTGATACGAACCGGATCTTATAAAAAAGAACGCGAAAAAAACCACAATAAGCGGTAAAATGAAAGCAAAATTATAGAGACATAGAAGGCTAATCGCCTCGTATTTTAGCTGTTCCATCTTTAAGATGTACAATATCGTAGGCAAATATATTTGTCCCGTACAGGTTAACTCCGTAATAGATACAATAAAAGCGGTAATCACTATAGCTCCGGCAATATGTTTCAATCTTAAGTTTTTTGAAATCAAACGAGATATTCGCCTTTTTTTCTCTTCAGAGAGCTGAAGGATCATTTTATCTTTTCGACCCCTACAATAGTTTATGCAATCCGCCAGAGAAAGATACGCCAACACAAACAATACCATCGCCGCCGTAAGATAAATAAAAGGACCCATTTGTTTTATAAACAAAAAACTGCTCACTTTTAGCACACTCACACCAATAAGAAAATATGTCAAAAAAGTCACGGCGATAAACAAAAAACCTACTGCTAAAATCGTCTTTTTTTCTTTTCTGACTACAAACAAAGATGTCACAAAAAATATTATTGTAGCGAAAGCACAAGGATTAATTCCGTCAATGACCCCCGCGATCGCGACGGGTAACGCCTTAAAATTTTTAAATCTCTTCAAAATTTTGTTTCCCAACATTTCGCTATTGGATTTTTTAAAATCTTCGTACAGAAGGTTGCCTGAAAGAATCTCTTTTTTGCCGGTTTCCTGGACGCATTTTTCAATACCGGGATGATACTGATCGATTTCCGTAAAATAACGAGTCCCGATTATGAACGCTGGAGTGTACAATATTTTGTCTTTCGGAATATCAAATCTCCCGCCTAAATATTCATAAAACAGCGCGGATTCAGCGTCTTCAATATAAAATGTTTTAACGGAAAATTTTGGGTATCTTTTTTTGAGAAGCGCGAGATATTTTTCCATCCGTCTGCATTTCCCACAATATTTTCTTGTGGAAAATAAAATTGTTTCTATCTCTACGGCTTCAATATCGGGAGGTTGTAAGGGTTTTCGTTTCTGAAGTTTTTCAAGATTAAAAAATGGCAGAATTTTTCCTTCGTACGACTCAACCTTTTCCTCAAAACGGCCGGAAATTATTTCATCTTCTCCCATAAGATCATCATTGAACAAAATCGCGGGACCGATAGAAGTCTTTTTTTTGAAAAATTCTTCCGCGGACAAAAGCAGTTCAAAACCGTCCGGTTTGCTTATATCAAGCTCTATTGTTTGAATATTACGCTTCAGAATAATCGGCGTTATGTATTTCTCAACCGTTTCAACACATTCTTCGCATTCAGTGTCTACAAAAATGTAAATATTAACCGGAGTTGATTTGTTTCGTGGGGATAAAAAAACATTTTCTTCTTTTTGAGAAATATTTTTATTCGTGAAAAGGTTCTTGTTTTCTTTTTTTGCCGGAATTATATTCGCTCTCACCTCGATAAGCACGCGAGGGGAACCCGAATCATTTGAACATATGTATATTCTCTTTTGATCCGGTCCCTCTTCGCGTCCCGTGGAATCATAAATCGTTTCAAGTTCCGCTCTTTGTTTCGGCAAAATTCTATTAGTGGAAAGATTTGTTTTAATACACGAACAGGTCGTTCGCACGCTTTCTATAAACAGTTCACCCTCTCCGACATTTTTTATCAAAAATGTTTTTTTCGCGAGTCTTTCGGGCTGAACATCACCAATATCCCATTTGTAGTCATCAATTTCAATTCTACCGGTTTTAACGGTATTTTCTTGCGGCGAAACTTGTTCTTCCGCGGCGCTCCACGCGGTAAATACACCGAATACAAGGCAAGTCAACACTCCTATCATGAAAACTTTTTTTCTCATTTTCTTTAATCTAATCTCTTCTCGTATTCTCTTCACATACCTCCGTTCAACCTCGTAGGTTGGATTGAACCCAACCTACGAGGATGAACTTTCCTTAATTTTCTTCACTCCCTTTTCCAAAAACTCTGTTAACTCAAAAAAGTTGCCGGGAATCGATACAATATCATTGCTTTCGCTCTCCATTAAAAACATAACCGGCGTACTCAATATGGCATAGTCATTAGCAATAGTACCGTTCACTCCCCCTATAGCACGAAGATGTTTCAATTCGGGGAAACGGGTTTTTTCTATTTCCCACTTTCGAATTTCTGTTTCAGTTTCATCCAAACTGACAGCAACAATATCAAGTTTTTCTTTATTCGCGGGATCCTTGATCAATTGCTCGAGTTTAATTGCCAACTGTTTACAATGCGCGCAGTCGTTTGACCAGAATAAAAGCAATTTATAAGGCGCTTTGGTTTTCCATTTATGCAATTCAAACTTATTGCCTTCACTCTCGCCGATAACAAAATTAGGAGCTAAGGCTCCGGGAAATAACTTTGTCATTCCTTTCAATCGTTTGATTATTTGTTGTCTTTTTGAGGTTAAACAATTCGGATTGTTGATATGCTTTTCCAGAACGGACATTCCTCCGGTTATGCCGTAGGTTTCATAGCCATTATAGAAATAATCCACCATCCAGCCATAAACTTTCGGATCTCCTTTGGACGCTTTTTCACAAGCAACGCGCCCGGCTTCAATAAACTGTTTATCGCGAGACTCCTCGTCCACGGCTTGCATGGAACATAACCTCATATATCCATCCATAAACATGTTTAATTCGCGCGAACGGATGATAAGCGAATCGTTAAGATCAATTTGTTCGAAATAATTGTCTAACAATTGCCTGTTCCGTTCATCCTGTGAGGCTTTCCAATCTATTGCCGGCAAATACTGAAATCGAAACAACCTGCCGACATAAAGATCGTGGTGCGTCTCAGTTTGACCATTCAACCACGTGTTATACTCAACTCTACGTTTTTCAAACTCTTTAACCGCCTGCGCGTAGAGCTCTGATTCCGGGCTATCATAGTTTGACAAAAACTCTTTGAGAAAATACACCTGAGCGCGTTTTTCGTTGTTTTCTTCCATAAAAGCGAGATAAACCGTGTTCTCGGTTTCGCCGTCGCTGAATTTAGTTTTTTCACTGTCATGGATACGAAGCGGATCTATAGATAACTCTATATCCTGCTTGTTGATGAAGATGGTTTTTTCCGTAGGGTAAGGAGAATCGCTCTCTTTGGCGCGATAGTAAATTCTAAGTACAAATTCTCCCGGGGTGTATTGAATGGGTATTTTGAGAACAACGGTTTCCCCGTCCTTTATCTCCGGAGTCTTGGCGATGGGTTTAATGGCTTTTACCCCCTCAAAGGGTATTACAGAAATTTCTGCGCTGAATACTCCCTGTAAATGAACGGTAAGAAGACGTTCCTCCTCGCCTTGAGCCGCCAAAGCACCGGAAACCAAAACAACCGCACACCACAGAATCATCGCGCTTACAGCAAACCATTTTAAAATTCTTTGTCTCAGGTTATTAAATATCATTTTTCTCTACGTCTGTTAAAAACAATCCTCGATAATTTTCTGTTAAGGAGATTTAATAAGGATGAACATTCACTCAAATCAATATTGAGTAAAAAAGTGAGAGTATTTCTATTTTTACGTTTAGCCACACACCTTGCTATCCCGGCCTTGAGCCGGGATCTGTTATGCTCCACAAAATAGTCTAAGCACATGCGCGTACTCATATCTTTCATAGTTTAAAATGTGCAATTAATTAACGTAGTTGGTATTACCTCGCGCGTAAGATCCAAACAAATAGTTTTTTACTCCTTTTTAGGCATTTTCTCTACAATTGTGGATTCGTATATGGTAACTTTTTCCTTTTGGAAGGCGTCTTTAACCAGATCTGTTATGATTTGTTGATTGGTTTCTCTCATAAGTTCCGACTGAACTTGTCTTCGAACCTCTTCCAGTGTTCGGTCTTTGACCGGATCTTTTTCTTTGACATAAAAGATAAAGAGATCTCCATCTTTATTCGTCATTATCCGGCTTGTTATTCCGGCTTCAAGCGCGAACAGGGCTTTTTTGTCTTCAGGGCTAAGACCGTCCAATTCGGGTGAGCCGGGCATATCTTCCGACATCCAATTATCCATTTTAACCGCTTTACGTCCGGCAGTTTTCTTAAAAGACTTTCCTTTTTCTAACTGTGCCAACATTTTTTTAGCATCTTTCTGGTTTTTTGGCTTGACGTAATCTATCTTAACTTTTGCTTTGATTTGGTATTTATCCTTGTTTTTGTTGTAGTAGTTCTGTATATCTTCTTCCGCTATCAGCACTTGCGCCAATCTGTCTGTCACCAGTTTCTCCGCCAAAATACCTTGTTTTGCTTTGGCAATATCCGCCTTGACGTTTTGATTTTGCGCCAATCCTTCTTTTTCGGCCATCTCGGCTAAAGCGATCTGGGCGATATATTGACGTATGAAATTTAAACGCCAGTTTTGGCTTGTTTCAAAGTTTTCTTTAAGAAATCGGTTAAGTTTTTGGGCAACACGATTAATTTCCGAGAAATATATCTTTTTTGAACCGATTTCGGCTATTAAGTAATCGTTTTTGTCTACCGTCTCGTTTTGAAGTTCAACCTTAGTTTCAACTTTCGGTTCAGCCTTAGGTTCAACTTTCGCTTCAACTTTCGGTTCAGTTTTTAATTCAGGAACTACCGCTTTGTTCTTTTTCCCCCAAGCAAAACCGGGCGTTTCAAAGCACACCAAGCTCGCTAAAAACAAACACACCACAAAAAACGAAATACTCTTCTTGCTCATATTCTCCCCCTATTTTTTAATTTCCAACATCATTTTTCCCGGCACTTGTAAGTCTATGCGATACCCCATTCAAAGTCAAGATACTTATTCCAATTACATTAATTAACTGCGCATTTTAAACTACGAAAGATATGTGTACGTGCATGTGCTTAGACTATTTTGTGCACCATAACAGATCCCGGCTCAAGACCGGGATAGCAAGGTGTGCGGCTAAACGTAAAAATATAACCACACAAATATGCCATCCCGGCCCCCTAATTTGCCATCCCGGCCTTGATCCGGGATCTCTGCCTCTTTTGGGTAATTATTTTCTGTAATTGGTATCACCAAATCCAATTGCACCTCGTAGGTGCAATTGGGTTTCTTTGCAAAATGCAATTAATTATTTGATTCTGCAAGGTTTCCTCAAATAGAAACAATTTCTCTATTTTTTTTTGCGGAAATCACGATGAACCCGCCTTCTCCGAAACCTTTTTTGGGAATCTCTCTTGATTTAATTTCTTTTGGATCTTTGAATATGGTTTGGTAATAGGAAAAGTTTTTAAATTTCGCGGTTTTAAGAAGTTCTGTTAAATCCTTTACGCTGAACAAACGCGCGTTTTTATAGAATACGTTTTCTTTTTTTTGGTATACCTTTCCTAAAAAACTTTCTTTATCCACTATCGCGACAATGATTTTACCTCCGGGCTTTAACGCTCTTCTTGCTTCTTTTAAAACCTTTAGCGGATCGGAAACAAAGCATAAAGTAACAATTATTGCCGCGTAATCAAATGTCTCTTCTGGAAATGGAAGATTTTCTCCAAAACCGTATAGAGCTTCCACTCCGCGTGTTTTGGCAATCTTTAGCATTTCTTTTGAAGGGTCAATCCCCATTGCTATATTTAACGCTGAGGCGAACCTTCCTGTTCCGACCCCTATTTCCAGTCCCTTGCCCTGTTTCGGCAATGCTTTTCGTATCGCTTCGACTTCCGATAAATAAACAAATTTGTTTTTATCATACCATGCATCGTATCTTTCATAATGTTTATCAAAAACGGAATTCATATGTTCAGCTCCGACCACCATCCGTCATAGAACTGTTTTAAATGTTCATAAGTTTCTTCATCCATCGCGTTTCTTTTTACGTTTTTCTCTTTAAAAGAAAAAGTATAACCCGCGCAGTATTCCATAATAACGCGATTGGCGTGATTTATTTTTTTGAACATCTCTTCGCACTTCTTCTTTTGGGCGCCTCTACATCTGTCAGGATGATATTTCAAACTAAGGCGGCGATAACTTTTTCTTACCTCTTCTAAAGTCGTCTCTTCTCCCAGGTCCAACAATTTTCTCGCTTCATCGATTTGTTTAAATTTCGTCATTTTATATTTTTCCTTATATTTCCAATTCTCTCCCCGTTTCCATCGGCAAAAAATCGTCTTTATACCTCAGTTTAAAAATCTCCTCCGCGGTGTTCCCCGAACAATGAGTGGGACCGGCCTTTTTAACGCCTTCTCTTTTAAACTTATCGGCAATGGACATAATAATTTCATTTTTCTCGTTCAAAAGATGAAACCCGCCCAACACCGCGTAAATAGTCTCTTCCGGAAAATCATTTTTCACCTTTTTCAACATTTTAGTTATGCCCGGATGAGCACAGCCCGTGATCAAAGAGACGCCTCTATCGGTTTTTACAACAAGCGCCAGTTCGTATAAATATTCCCCTTTATATTCGCCTTCAATTTCACCTGTTAAAAAAATGTTTTTAAATATTTCCGTTGTCCCTTTTACTTCTTCAAGAACACCTTTTAGCGCTTTAATTTTATTTTTTAATTTTTCGCTGACATTCGAACACACATACACTTTTAGTCCTTCTTTGTTTTTTAACAGTTCCCATAATCCGCCGGTATGATCCCAATGGTCGTGTGAAATCACAACCGCGCGTATTTCGTTAATTTCGACACCTAACTTATCCATATTTTTCGTAAGCCAAGCGCCGTTTTCTCCCGTATCGAACAATACCTTCCCGTCAACAAGAAAAGAAACGCCCCATCCGGTATGTAGATTCTTGTTTTCAGTATCTTTGTTAAAAATTATTCTTATCTTCATATTCAAAAACCAAATCTTTCATTTCGCGAGAGAGAGTAAACAACCTGTAAACAACCTCGTAGGTTTCAACCTGCGAGGTTGAAACCTACGAGGTTGTTTACAGGGTTTGCGTTAGGATGATATCTCCTACTTTGCAATTTACATCTTTCGCGATTACGGGACACTTTGCCATAAAGAGAAAAAATATGGATCTTTCGGCATTTGACAAAGCCTCAAAGTTGCCTTGACCTTTACTTATGACCATATCGGCTTCTTTAAATGTTTTTAAGAACTTCTTCGAGCACAAAGAAATGACCGTTCCGGGAGCGTCCACTCCTGAGGAAACAATTCGCGCGTATTTATCTATTCCCGCCGCGCGCGCGTCTTCCGCGAGAGCGTCGTTAACGATCGGTTTTTCTTTTACGGCATAAACAATGTTTTTATCCCCATCGCCTTTTTTTATTTCTTCAATCAAGATAGAGTCAAACACGACTTCTCCGGCATTATCCGCCAGATATAAAATAGTTTTAGCTTTTTTTAACGCGCGTTTAAACGCGCCGTAATTAAATATCGATTTTCTCTCGCGGCGAATAATTTCGTCTTCATCGCGCAATATTTTCTCCAACTCTTTTTTGACGTTTATGGAATTTTTTACTCCATAATCGATAATGTTTCCGGCTATCGCGAGTTCTATCGCGGTTAATAATTTGTCCCCGGAACGCGCCACTTTTTTCTTCAGTTCTGAACGGGCATTCAGCGCGAGTCGATTACTTTTTTCTTTTATTTCCGCGTAAGGGTCGTTTTTTTTAGTCATTTTTTTGACCACGCCGTGAATTATCCTCGCCATTTCCGGCGGACTTGAGGAAAGCGGGAAATTCCGAACGCTTAACGCGATTTTATCTAAAACTTTTTTTTGTGTTTTCTCATTCGCGCCTGAAAGTCTGGCGGCTTCAAGAGCCTGTTTAAAAAAACATGGTATGCATTCCAGATATGTCTTCATATGAAATCAGACCTTGCCCCTTCTTTTCATGGTCTCGAGAGAACTTACCGGTTTAACATATTTCCTATCGGCATTATAAACCGAAATAACGTTTAATCCGTTAAAATATTTTTTAATATCCGCCATTTCCGATGGCGTAAGAGGCTTTAGGCTTTTCCCCCTGAGAGGTGTATTCAATTGAACTTCGTCGGGAGCAATTTCCTTCGCGATTTGTCCTATTTCTTCCGCGTATTTTTTATTTTCCGGCATGAACATGATTTGTAAGGCGAATTTTCCGCGGTAATGACTTTTAAACTTTTTTATTGATTCAATTATTCCTTTAAGTTTAAGAAATTTGAGCGGTTTATTGATCAATTGAAAAATGTCTTCCCGAGAAGCGTCCAACTTAGCCGCTACAAAATCCGCCAAAAACAAATCTTCCCGAACGGTTTCATCATTCAGCAATGCTGAATTTGTTAAAACCGCTATTTTTTCATTTCGAATCTTTTTTACTTCTTTGATCAACTTTCCCAAGTTTTTCGCCAACGTTGGCTCTCCCGTACCGGAAAATGTAATATAATCGATCTTTAGCGGCGGCAAACTTTTAAGTTCCGTTATAATACGTTCAGTTTTAACAAAGACATCTCTTTTATCCGTTAAGCGTTTAGTTTTTCCGATTTGGCAATATACGCAATCAAAAGGACAAACCTTGTCTTTTACGGATAAAGGATCTATTCCCAAAGAACTGCCGAGTCTCCAGGAAGGAACGGGCCCGTAAATGTGTTTATAGCTTCTCTTCATATAAATTTATACAACTTCCGTTTGTAACTTGCTCCACGCGTCAATAATCGCTTTTCGCGCTTTTCCGTCTTTATATTCAATAATGGTTTCCCCGGCAATCACCGATTCCACAACACATTTATCAAAAGGAATTTTACCGAGTAAAGTTATCTCATTTTTCTTGCAATATTCTTCTATTTTTTTTGTCATGTCCGGATTAAGATCGTATTTATTCACGATCACTTTTACCAAAATTCCAAAGTGTTTGGCAACACGAATAACCCTGTCAGCGTCATGTAAGCCCGAAAGAGTGGGTTCGGTAACAACCACGGCACAATTTACCCCGGAAAGAGACGCGATAACCGCGCATCCGATCCCCGGCGCGCCGTCAACAATAACCCAATCCGCGTTCGTTTTCTCAGCCAATTCTTTCGCGTGTTTTCGCACTAGTGAAACAAGTTTCCCGGAATTTTCTTCCGCTATTCCAAGTTTCGCGTGAACCATCGGACCGAAACGAGTGTCGGATATAAACCAAACACCCGCGAGGTTTTCTTTCATTTCTATCGCGCCGGAGGGACACGCGAAACTGCAGAACGCGCATCCCTCACAGGCAATGCCATCAACAACAAAATTATCACTTATCGCGGAAAATCGACAAAGTTTTATACATTTTCCGCATTTGGTACATTTTGCTTTGTTTATAAAAGCCGTTTTTCCGCTTTTAAAAATATGCGTTTCTTTAATGCTTGTTTTTAATATCAGATGGAGATCCGCCGCGTCCACGTCACAATCCGCCATGACTTTATTTTCGGCAAGCGCCGCGAAGGCGCCGGTAATCACAGTTTTACCGGTGCCGCCTTTTCCGCTAATAATAACTATCTGTTTCACTTTGGTCTCCTATTACGCTTTTGCCGACGCGTTTTGAGCCGCTATAACAATCGGATACATTGTTGGAGCGGATGTTAAATACGGATGCGTTGCCATTTGTAAAGTTTCCAATTCCGTCATCAAAACTCTTTTTTGGATCGCCATGCCTATAATATTTATTACTTCTCCCGCGGAAATACCGCCGGCAATCTGACCGCCCATAAGAATTCCGGAATGTTTGGAAAAAATCAACTTTATTTTTATTTTATTCGCTCCGGGCAAGCTTCCGGGATGTTTGTCAATAGTTTCAGCGCTGGAGGCGATAATTTCAAAACCTTCTTTTTTCGCGCTTTGTTCGGTAAGACCGGCAGATCCCAAAACCAAACCGTCCACATAAGTTGAATAAATCGCGATCGTTCCTTTATTCTCGCGTACAACTTTTAACCGATAAAGATTCGCTCCGGCAATCCTCGCCTCAGCAGTCGCGGTTGACGCGAGCATGACAGACGCGCGTCGTCTGGTATAAAAATCTTTTTTCTCAGCGCAATCTCCGACCGCGAAAATATCCGGATCACTTGTCCGCATATATTCATCCACCCATACGCCTTTTCCTTTTCCTACATCAATACCGGCTTCAACCGCGAGAATTGTATTCGGCACGGCTCCTATTCCCAAAATGGCACTGTCTATTTTTATTTCCTCTCCGTTCCGAAACCGCGCGCCTTGAACTTTTTCCTCACCCAAAAATTCGGTCACCTTAGTGCCCGTTAAGACCTGAACTCCATTTGCTTTTAATCTTTCTTCCGCCAGCACGGAAAACTCTTCATCAAAGGAATTGTCGAGAAGACGCGGCAAAACTTCGGCTAAACGCACTTTTAGTCCGCTTATTTTGGAAATTTCATCGGCAAATTCAACACCTATAAATCCGCCGCCCAGAACCAGCACATTCTTAGCTTTTTTTAACTTTTCTATCACTTTTTTCAAATAATCCATGTCTTTATATATCGGATAAATTCCGGGTTTCTCTATTCCCGTAATGGCGGGAGTTATCGGGCTTGACCCGGAGGCCAGGATCAACTTTTCATACTTATATTCCTCGCCGCTGTTCGTGTAAACTGTTTTATTCTCGTGATTGAGTTTAACGGCTTTTTCAACAACCACGTCTATATTGTTTGCTTCTAAAGAAGCCGTGCCGAGTTTATTGTCATCCGGATTTTTAAGGCTCCAAAACATATAAGGAATTCCGCATGGGATACATCCATTTTCTATATCTTTCATTACCAAAATATTTTTGTCCGGATAATACCTTTTTGCTGTAAGCGCGCTTATAATCCCGGCAGGTCCGGCGCCAATAATTAAAACATCTGTTTTCTTTACCATAAAAATCCTTTCTTTTTCACATCCACTCGATCATTACACAAAGTCCATGAATCGAGCTTATGCCGTTATTCCGGCAGAAAGCGATCGCGTTTTCACTTTCAGCTCCGGGTTGAAACCAAACTTTTTTTATATCCTTTTTAAAACATTCTTTTACGATTTTTTCGGTTACAGCGGGCGGTGTAACAAAATTAACAACATCCACTTTAAAAGGAATATCACTTACGCTTTTATAACACTTGAGTCCGTCAACTTCACTAAGATGAGGATTAACCGGATAAACTTTACATCCTTTTTTTACCAAAACTTTGAGAATTTTATAAGCATATTTGGTTTCATCGCGAAAAGACCCGCAAACCGCAAAACTCCCCTGCCGGAAAAATTCTTTAACCAAATTTTCCATTTATCCCTCTATCCCCATTCCACCCCCCTTTTTTTTCCAGAAAAAGAAGGTTAGGTTTTACCACCACCAACCTCGTAGGTTACTACCAACCTACGAGGTTGGTGGTGTGGTTTTCCACTTATGGGGTGAAAATGGGTTGTTTTTTGTTGTTTTCTTCCACTTTTATCTGTTTTTTGAGCTAAAAGTGGGCTTGATGTAAGCTTTCTTTTAACCATACCCCAAAACAACCTCGTAGGTTGAAACCTACGAGGTTGTTTTTGGGGAGCTTATTTTTTCAAAAAGCTGTTTAAATTTATCTGTGTATTTCGGAAATTCTTTTACTATGGGGATTCCTTTTGAATACGCGGACGCGATCTCTCTTTTGAAAGGTATCCGCATAAGAATGGGAATTTTTTGCCCCGCGCAATATTTATCGGTTTCCATGTTTCCCAAATCGGAACGGTTAATTATCACCGCGAATGGAACGCACAGTTTCCTTAACACTTCCACCGCTAACATTAAATCATTTAATCCGAACGGTGTGGGTTCGGTAACCAATACACAAAAATCGCTTTGTTTTACGGTTTCGACAACGGGGCATGACGTGCCCGGAGGCGCGTCAATAATAGTCGTACGGGTTAAATCAATATGCTCTTTAATTTGCCGGATAATGGGCGGAGCCATCGCTTCGCCGACATTTAACTTGCCATGAACAAACTGCATTTCGCCGCAATTGCCTATTTCGATCTCGCCTATCTCTTTATTCACTTCTTTTATCGCGTTTCTATGACAAAAATAGGAACAGCTCCCGCATCCGTGACAAAGATTCGAAAAAACAAGAATGCTTCCTTTTTTTTCAGCATCTCCTTTTAACACCGCAATCGCGTTATACGCGCATACTTCTCGGCATTTGCCGCAATAATTACATTTTGCCTCATCAATTTCAGGAACAGGAATAAAAACTTTTTTAGTTGTTTTAATGGATGGTTTTAAAAAAATGTGCGCGTTGGGTTCTTCCGCGTCGCAATCTAAAAATTGTACGGCGCCGTCTATGGAAAGCGCGAGATTTACCGCTATGGTTGTTTTACCGGTGCCGCCTTTTCCGCTCGCAATTGATATAATCATAATTTTACGCTTTTGGTTTACGTGCCGTTACTATTTCCTGGAAATTACCTTCGCATCTGTCCGATTTAAACCCTTTTTCTTTTAAATACATCTCTATGTCACGTAGCCCGAATTCGGCTTTTTCATGAATACCGCCGCGCGCCGCGTGAACTTTGTCAATTATTTTAAACCCTCTCTCATTGAAATCACTCAAAATAATCTTGCCGCCGGGGGTGAGTATTCTCGAGAACTCATCCATCACTTTGAAGGGAGCGTTAAAATGGTGTAAGGTGTTAACAGAGAAAATAATGTCAAAGCTATTCTCTTCAAAGCTTAAATGTTCCGCGTTCTCGATTTTTAAATTAACGGATTTTTCAAATTTAAAGTATCTTAAGTTTAATTTCGCGATTTCCTGTTCTTCTATAGAAATATCAACGCTCGTGAATTTGTACCCTTCTTTTGCCAAAACAAGCGCGAAATGGCCTTTTCCGGTACCAACTTCTAAAATATTTCCGGAAATCGGCTTTGCTTTATCAAGAATAAAATTCCGTTCTTTATCAATATCAAAGCCGAATTTCAGATACAACTCTTTACGCTCTAAATACCGCTCGTGATTTTCCAACACTTCTTTTTCCAATATTATTCCTTCCAACCCTTTAAATTGCACCTCGTAGGTGCAACCTTCGAAATCGCAAGATTTCGTAGGGGCACGGCATGCCGGACCCTTTACGCCCCCAGCCAACCTCCGAGCCATAAGGGCACGGCATGCCGTGTCCCTACGAAATTGAGGTTGCTGGCGGGTTTACTTCCTCGGCTACATTCCGGATTTTGAATCTACACTGGGGCCGGATGTTGATTTAAATCCGCCTTTTTTGTATTGTTCTACGGCATCTTTAACTGTTCCAACCACGCCGGTAACAATATTTATTCCGGCGGCAGTTAAAGTTTGAAAAGCGTTCGGTCCGACATTTCCGGTAAGAAGCGTTTTTACTTTTTGTTCGGCAATCAACTGGCCGGATTGGATTCCCGCCCCTCCCATTGAATCGATATTCGGATTTTTAATCGCGTTAAATTCCAAAGTATCGGTATCTACAATAATAAAGTATTGACATCTCCCAAAACGCCCATCTACCGCGGCATCTAAATTATCACCGCTTGAAGTAACACAAATCTTCATATTGTCTCCTTTATTTTAAAATTTTTTTCGTCCAAAAATATTCTATTCACTATTCACAATCTTTTTCATCGGGATGATCACATGCGGATTTTTCTATCCCATATCCTTTTCCGGCTCCCGGATTACAAAGACTTTCACCGCTTTTTAATGAACCTTTTGCCAATTCCTCGATCACTTCATCGATTTTGCCATTCGCGCCGATAATTGTACTGATACCGAATTCTTTAAAAAAACCTTCCGCTCTCGCGCCCATTCCGCCGCACACTATACACTCTACACCTTTCTGATGCAAAAATTGAGGAATGTTACCCGGTTGATGACCTGGATTCGCCACAGATTCTTTCTTTTTCACTTTTCCATCTTCTATGTCCACAAGAGTAAATGTAGGACACCGCCCAAAATGAGCGGAAACAAAATCACCATCAGTTGAAATAGCCGCTTTCATATTATCTCCTCCCTAAGTGAATAAGGACAATGCCTTATTAATTCCATCCAATAGGGCATTGTCCCTATTTTGAATTTCTTGCCGTTTATTCATTATCTCCTGCTTCTTGAACAGATTCAAGATCTTTTACTCGCTGATTTATGGCGCTCAATTCTTCTTTCAGCGCTTCAGCTTCCGCCTTTAACATTTCAGCTTCTCGTTCAGGAGTAAAACTTACGGGAGCCTGAGACATCATATTCGGATTACCATAAGCATAAGGTGCTCCGTTCCCTCTCCGACCGGCACCTCTACCAAATCCGAAGGCTCGTCCGTAACCGGCCCCGCGTCCGCCTCTGCCATAACCGGCATTAGCATAGCCCGGAACAGAATAACCGGCACAAAATCCGGCTCGACGCCCTGTCATAGCGCCTCTTCCCATTGGTCCAGTTCCATTTCCACCTGGCATTTTAATCACCCCCCTCTTTTTTCTTATTCACTTCCACCACTTATTTCACCAGAGTAGGTGGAATAAATGGTTCACCTTCATTTTTTATTACATTTATCACACAATCCATAAAACTGTATTAAATGATTCGTGATTTTGAACTTATATTTCTTTGAAAGCCCTTTTTCTGTTTCGTTAAGCAATTCCACTTCCTTATCAATAAAATCCGTATAGTCAACAACTCTGCCGCAATTTGTACAGATCAGATGATGATGGTGCCCGATTCCTTTCGGCCCTTCCGACAATTCATATCTCGCCCGGCCGTCTCCAAAATCAAATTTGAAAACAAGCCCCATTCGCGCTAATAATTCTAAAGTACGGTAAACCGTCGTAAGCCCCACATGACTGTAGATCTTATGAACAGCTATATACACATCCTCCGCGCTCAAATGCCGGGATGTTTTACTCAATACGTCTAAGATTGCCTGCCTCGGCACAGTCATTCTATAACCGCATCCCCTGAATCTCCCCTGCCACAAAGGCGGCCCCATTCTGTTCCTGCCGGGCATATTCACCATCTCCTTATTGATAATGGTTTCCATTATCAAGTATACACAACAAAGCCCTTCTTGTCAATATAATATTTTATCCGGGAATTTTACTGATGGGGTCATAGGGAACCCCATTTGCTTTGGTAAAAACCGGACATTCTTATTTTGGCTTGACCTTTTTATGAGCAGCAGCCATGTAATTTTAAAGGTATACTTCTTATATGTATGGCATTGAACGGGACTCAAGGTAGGCGATGGGGGGGGAGGGGTGATGAGGTCACCTATTAATATGAATGTCAACTATGAACAAAGGTTCCCCCATTTATGCTTTTACTCCAAACAAACCTTTCATCCCGCCCAAAACTTCATCAAACGGCACGACGTCAACTTGCTTGTGAATTGAATAACGTCGACTCCCGGGATAAATCACGGCGATGCGTTCCAGTTTCAAATATTCAAGTGCCGTTCGAATAGATGTCGTCATTGTCGGAGCGTCTTGACGTTTGATTTCTACACCATACATCCGTCCGCCTTTAAAAAAGATGAGGTCAATTTCTGCTCCTTGATGTGTCGCCCAATAATAAATATCTTGCGGTTCTACCCAACGAATGATTTCTTCAATGACGAATCCTTCCCACGATGCACCACACACAGGATGACGGGAAATCTCTTGTTCCGAATTAATTCCGAACAACGCGTGCAAAAGCCCTGTATCACGAATATAAACCTTTGGAGATTTCACCTGGCGTTTTTTGATGTTGGCATACCACGGCTGAAGCTGGCGAACCATAAACAATCCTGTCAAAACATCTAAATACTTACGAATTGTAGGATGAGTAAGCCCAAGAGATGCGGCAAGGGGCGAGGCATTCCATATTCTCCCGTGATTGTGAGCCAACATGATCCAAAATTTATGAAGCGTCACAACCGGCACATCAAGCCCCTGCGCTTCACGAAGATCGCGTTCCAGAAATGTTCGAATGAAATTAACTCGCCATGACAAGCTATCCTCATCGGTATTGGCGAGGAACGACAGGGGAAAACCTCCCCTGTTCCAAAGGCGCATTTGTTTCTTTTGTCCCACCTCGGACAATCCAAAACCCTCCATTTCGATCAATTCCAATCGTCCGGCTAATGATTCTGAAGATTGTCTTAATAAATCCTGCGAAGCACTTCCTAAAATCAAAAATTTGGCAGGTAACGGCACGCGATCTAACAATACACGAAAAATCGGAAAAACATCCGGGCGGCGCTGAACTTCGTCAATCACAACAAGACCCTTCAAATGCTCAAGCGCCGTTTTGGGGGCCTCAAATCCTATTAGCGTTGACGGATCTTCAAGATCAAAATAATTGGGCGAACGAATATCAATAAACTGCCGCGCCAAAGTAGTTTTACCGCACTGCCGCGGACCTAATAAAGCCACAGCCTTGCTTCGATTAAGTGCTCTCTCAATATTCTTCTTATAATCGGTACGTTCAATCATGTCTTAATAATACCATGAAAATTGAAAATGTCAATTACAATTTTCGTTAATCTGCCAAATACAAAAACCCTGCCCAATCCAACGCATACAACCCTTCATGCAACCTACCAGCCATAGGTGACCCTCATATATTTGATTATATTTCAAGGTTACCTACGTGTCGGCGTTTTTGTTGAAAGTTGAGACCTGACCCTCATATATTTACTCATATATTTATGACCCTCATATATTTACTATTGACGATGCTACTATTTTTAATCCCATCGCCTCAAATAATTTCTGTATATCTCTGTCTGATACTTTTACTCCAAATTTCAAAAATACCGCCCATGCTTTCGCTATCGGTCCTATATAGCTTCTGGGCAATTCATTCTTTCCTTTGCCGGTTACCGCTTTCTTGCACTTCTTACAATAATATACTTTTTTCCTGTACAGTGTTGCTTCTACCTTCGGCAGAACTATGTCTTCCTGAATGTGTTCATCTATACCACCATATTCCGTTAAATCTTCGGAACCGCAACAAGGGCATTTATCCAATGTCACTTTTTCAGTTTTATGAATGTGTTTCGGTTTTTTCCTAAACCATCCAGGATGTCCAAACAACCCGCCTTTCTTTTTGGGGGCAGGGGGTTCTTTGTCATCATCTTTGGGTTTCTTCTTTTTTCTTTTAAATGTTTTTGTTTTAAGATCTGTCAGTTCCAGTTTTATTAATCTTATTTCTTCCTTAAGACCATCCAATTCCTTCTTATACATCTGACAGCTCTTACACTTTTTCTTCGCCATTTTTTACCTTCTTCTGACTAAGCTTATCAATATGGTATCGCAAAATATTAAAATCTATCTCTGATAATTCAATGATTGTTTTTATTATTTCTTTATGGTTATCAACTGCTTTTTCGGCATATTCTTTTTTTGACTTGCCAAGCAAGATGCTATGGTTGCTTTTTACCCCACGAAAAGACAGGTAAGGATACGGTCCATGTAGTATAGGATTAATCTTTCTTTTGCATTTGCAGTTTTTGCTTCCACCGCATCTGTTACCCTGTACGCGAATACTGCCGCGGATAAGATTGTCCTTCAAAAGAATGACAAGTTCGGCAACCAGCTTGCCCCGGGTTTTATTTAATCGCTTGAACGATGGTTTGTATTTTCTCTTTTTCATATACGAAGAAGTATATCATACTTCGGACAATTTGGCAAGAAAAAAATCCCTCGGAGCGGAAGATTTTTTAGAAATGAATTTCTCTAAACAGCAAAATGTTTTTTTTGGAGCTGAACTATTACTGGTCAAGACTTTTTTCCCTATGTGTTAGCTGGTTGGTTTTAATTTGGATCCCTTTTGGACCTATTATCGGTGCGTATGGTTTGGTTTTTACTCGATTCGTTAACATCCTGAGCCTCCTCACTTGCTGATCCGTTACCATTCAAACCTCCTTAAGTTCTGTTTGAATAGTTTAATTTAACATCAGCCTTTTTGGGGAATTATAATTGTCGTTGACCGGTATTTATAATTGTCGCTCATCATGCTGTCATTATTTATGCTCTTTAAAAATTTTCAATCCACAACATTTGACAATAGCTCCCATTTACCCATTGGCATGCTAGTTGCTGAAACTTTCATTCGAAAAGATACTCCTATTTCCCTTCGTTATGTGATAAAAACTATTCTTTGATTGTAATCCGTTGTTCTTTTTATATTTAATAAAATTCCCTTGACAAAAAAATAAAAATCTGAAATAATATGCGTCGTAGCTGGCAGATAGTAAATAGGAAATCAGGATAGTGTCAAAAAAAGGAGGAAAAATGAAAAAGGTGTTAATGTTAATGGTATGCTTAACACTTGCTAATTCGGGAAATGTTTTAGCCGAAACGGTATTGAAGAAACATACTGCAGAAGTAGGAACTGAAATATCGTACATTAAATATGAAGAACCAGATGTTATGAAGGAAACAGGTGTAATGTACGGAATAGTCGGTTCCTACGCGTATCATGATCTTTTTATGGCAAAAGCGGAAGCCAAATGGAGCTGTGGATTGATGGATTATGATGGGCAGCTTACAAATGGTTCACCTTATAAGGTGAAGGGTATATTTGACAATATGGTGGAACTTAGAGGTCTAATCGGTTATGACCGATTTGTCTTGGAATCAACAGCTCTCACCCCATACATAGGCTTTGGGTACAGATATTTAAACGATGATATGTCTTGCAGTACGTACGGATATGAGAGAGAATCAAATTATCTTTATAGTCCGGTAGGGGTGGAGTTTATCTCTAAATTTGAAAATGGGTGGTCTGTTGGCGCTATGGTAGAGTATGACATTTTCTGGTATGGTTTACAGAGAAGTCATTTTGAAGATACTCAGGAAGGATTCAATACAGTTAATAATGAGCAAAATAGCGGCTGGGGTACAAGAGGCTCCATAAAAATCCAGAAAGATTTTGAACATATCTCTTTACTGATAGAACCATTTGCAAAATATTGGAATATCGGTAAATCAAAAGAGTCCGTGCTTACATACAACGGCAAATACTTCAGCGGTGCGTATGAACCTAAAAATAACTCTTTAGAAATCGGCAGTAAAATTTCGATACTATTTTAATTGACGTTGCATAGACAAACGGCATATAACGTATACACCGCGCCAAGAATCGCAAGAGCCGTAATCGTTAGTGCTTGCGCTATTTGGTGAAATTAGGGGGTTAACAACGGGAGGGCACAACAATAGGTGCCCTCTTTTGGTGTCTGGTTATAAGTCAAACAACAGTAACTGGTTATGCACATCGCTTTTTTAAATTGTGCGTTTAGTCTTTTCATATGCTTGTAAAATAGGCGTTTTCTTAAAAAACACTCGATTTATAACTTTTAACAATAGCTGATACTATGTGCTGGAATAAAAAATTATTTTATAAGAATGAACAATCTTTTTTCCATCCGTTAAAGCTATTCTATCCTCGATATCCCAATTCAACATACCATTTTTTCTTGATTTTTTATGTATTTGTAGTACAATACTTCATGGGATTAACTGTGTTAGATTGCATTTAACTGCATATACGGTGTATATAATTTGAAAGGTGATTTATGGAAAAAGTATTACTTACCAAAGAAGTGGCTGGTATCTTACGTGTGAGTGAGGAATACATAAGAGAGCTCATTCGCAAGAAGAAAATTCGTGCTTACAAAGAAGAACGGCGCGGTGGTTACAGAATTACAAAAGAAGAAGTGGATAAATACATCCAGGTAAGGCAGGAAAGTGCGCACGAATAGTATACATAAGAACAACATTAGGAGGTGAAGGTTTGGCAGATAAAGTTTTTGTAACAGATGGGTATTGGCGCAAAACGCTTGCTGTAGTCAGAGCCTTGGCAGTAAAAGGTCTGAAAATAGGTTCAGGTGAACGGACTCCGTTTGCCCCAGCATTATTTTCAAGATATGTGAGGCAGAAGTATGTGTACCCTTCAGTTACACTAAGGCCTGCGAAATTTATTGCATGGCTTGAGAAAACCGTCAAAAAAGACAAATATGACGTGCTTATTACTCCTGAGGAAGAAACGGAGCTGTTAATAGCTGCGAATAAGGTTAAAGTAGAACAGTTTATCAAGGTGGCTATTCCGGATTATGAGAAGATTTTGTATGTTAGAGACAAATTTCAAGTACTCAAGCAGGCGGACAAGTTAAGTGTATCCGCTCCCGATACGGATTGCGTGTCATCTTTTAAGAATATCAAAAATAATTTGAATGGTTTGCAATATCCCCTAGTTTTGAAGCCGCGTATTGGTACAGGTGCCAAGGGAATAAGGTATATGCGCAATAATGATGATTTTGAACATCTTGAGAAAGGATTATTTGAAAAATATGGTGATTTTCTGATCCAAGAATACATTCCAGGAGATGAATATTATGGAGTATCGGTTATTTTCAACAAGAAAAGTAAGCTGCGTAGTGCGTTTGTTCATAAAAAAATCCGGCAATATCCAGTAACCGGAGGGGTAAGCACTTATGCTGTGTCTGTTAAGTATTCTCGGCTAGTGGAGCTGGCTGAGAGGATACTGGAACCCATAGGGTGGTATGGTGTGGCTAACATCGAGTTTAAAATCGATAAAAGAAATAACGTGCCTAAACTTATGGAAGTAAATCCACGGTTCTGGGGTTCATTGCACCTGGCGGTTAAGTCCGGTATAAATTTTCCATATTTGTTATATCAGTTAGCGCTTACTGGTGACATAGATACTGCGTTTGATTATCGAGAAGGGATAAAGTTGAGATGGTTAGTACAGGGGGATTTGTTGAGTTTTGCTTCCAGTTTAGCAAAGAAACATGCTATTGATTGGGAGTTTTTTAAGTTTTATGAAAAGGATATGCATTACGCAATTCTTTCTTTATCGGATCCCCTGCCAGTTTTGGGCAAGATTTTGTCATTAATAGACTATTGCACAAGCAAGGAGATGAGGCGGTTTCATGATTAATGCAGTTTCTGTAGATTTAGAGGACTGGTACCACATCTGTGGTCTTAAAAACGATCATATGGTGGAGGAGTGGGACACATATTCTACACATCTGGAAAAGAATGTAGATAAAATTCTAGCTTTGCTAAATAAATATGGGATATTGGCAACCTTTTTTGTCGTTGGGCATGTAGCGGAAAAAGATCCCGAGCTTATCAAAAAAATAGCGAATATGGGACATGAAATTGCAAGCCATGGTTATTTTCATCGCCGCATATTTGACATGACACCTAAAGTTTTCGAAGAGGACCTAAAGATGTCAAAAAATGTTATAGAGGCTATAATCGGCAAGAAAGTGCGTGGATACCGCGCACCTGAATGGTCTCTTAATGAAGAAACTAGATGGGCGTTAGATATATTGAAGAAAAACGGATTTGAATATGACGCCAGTGCCAATCCGATGAGTTATCTGAGTGGGAAAGGGTTTGGACTAACTCCATGTGAGATAGAAACTAAATATGGAAAAATATACGAATTTCCGTTATCGACATCTCGAATGTTTGCTGAACGTTTGCCTTTTTCCGGCGGGTTGCCATTAAGGGTAGTTCCGTATTGCAATGTGTTCAATTATTGTAAGAGTTTCAATAGAAAGATGGTTCCGATCATACTGTATTTGCATCCTTGGGAGTTTGACAAGTACCATCCTAGGATCGATCTGCCGCTTAATAGAAAATTTATGCATTACTTTAACTGTAAGGTTACTCCAATTAAAGTTGAGAAGCTTTTCCAGCATTTTAGTTTTACAACAATTGAGAATGTTTTGATTCCGAAAATTCCGCGAGAAGCAAATCACGTTTCAACAAAAGAACCTAAGATGCACGCGGAATACGTGATTTCGTGCAGTTTAACATTTATCGGTTTTCTGCTGGCTTACATTTTGTTGTTTTCTTTGCCTAAGTTTATCGGGTTGTACTCTCTTTTATTTCTAATGGTTGGGGTAACGATATTGTATTGGCCGTGGACCTCTATATCAAATTGTGTTGAAAGCATAAAGAAAAGGATAAAAAAATAGGATGTTTCAAAGAAAAATGTTTTTCATCATAGCCAAATTTGTTACAAAATTCTGGATGGGAATTTTAATAGTAGCAGTTTTGTTAACAGGGTTTTCCATTATGTTCGCGTGTAAAATAGAGCTGGACACGGATATTATGCACCTTCTTCCTACGAATAACAAAGTAGTGAATGATTTTCATGAAGCCGCGGAGGTTTTTGATTTCAACAATAACCTTATTGTGGTCATAGAAAAAAATGGAACATTCAGTGATGCACAAGTCGAAAAATTTACGAATGAGTTTGCGATTTTGCTGGGAGAGTCAACTCTAATCAGAAAAATTGACCATAAACTTCCGAAGGTTTCTTTTAACAAAAACGCGGCACGGATTGAAGATAAATTTAATGTGACATATAAGCCGTATCGATCACAAAATGAAGACGCGTTTCTGATGTTTATATCCCCAGAAAAGCCCTCCAAGAACATTAAGTTTTCCGGCGAGGTTATGAGGGAAGTTAGAAATATTGAACGGCAGGTTAGGAAAAACAACAAAGAGCTTAGCGAGTTGAAAATAAATTATACTGGCGGATATGTTATTACTTTGGAAGAATCCAAAAGCATGGAGAGAAACGTAAAGGTAATGGTTGTCGTTTCTTTTGTATGCGTATTTTTGTTTTTTTTCATAGTTTTCAAAAGGGTCGATATCGGGTTTTATGTTAGTATTCCATTGGTTATGGCAGTCATCTGGATTATGTCAGTGGCATTTTTTGTTGTGGGATCCTTAAATATGCTAACAATTGCTTTTGCTGCCATATTGGCAGGATTAGGGGTGGATTTTGGCATTCATATTTATAACCGGTATTTGTTTGAAGTCTCTTCCGGCAAGAGTGTTGTTATGGCTGTACAAAATACAATTGTTACCACGGGGGAAAGCATTTTTTACAGTTGCATTACAACTTCTTTAGCGTTTTTTTCACTGTTTTTTACGGATTTTAGGGGCGCATCAGAATTTGGGTTGTTGATTGGAACGGGTATAATTATTTGTTTGATAACGATGATTTTCGTTTTGCCGGCGCTTCTTATTTTAGGAGAGAAGATTGGGACAAAATATAATGTGTTCGAAAAGGAGTTGTTTAATCTGGATTATCTGGCGGACAAAATCCAGAAATATGGGAAGGGTATTGCCGGTTTGTGTTGCGCGTTTGCAC